>ENA-OXES01001039-OXES01001039.1-human-gut-metagenome-genome-assembly--contig:-NODE-1039-length-7294-cov-4.1246_pt1 | contig 7294 bp, 4 predicted proteins | sample MGYA00249829_ERZ652252 | MGnify/ENA primary metagenome ERZ652252 (study PRJEB26925, sample SAMN05826675) | human gut metagenome | biome: ENVO:2100002; feature: ENVO:00000062; material: ENVO:00002003... | reverse complement strand
CGAGTGTCTCGTGGGCTCGGAGATGTGTATAAGAGACAGAGTGTTCTTGAACATCCAGTTGCGCGCGTAATTGGTTTTGAAATCGTCTTTCGTGATGGTATTGATCTCACCCCAGGAGCGTTCGCGCAGCACGCGTGTCTCCTCCCATTTCGCCTTAGGCAGGGCCATCGTGGCAGCCGTCTCACGCGTGCGCACGTACGGCGAGACGAGGTAGCGGTCGAACAACGGCTGCTGTGAGACCAGCCAGCGGCCGATGCAGTCCGCCTGCTTGCGGCCGGTGGCCGTAAGCCTCCACGAACGGTCGGGCACGGTGACGTTGTCCTGCGTATACAGCGAGTTGTCACCCTGTTCACCGGCACTGATAATCACGTTCGCTTCGGATTCGCCATGTCGAATCACATACAAATCAAGGGGCATTCCCATATTCGTTTATTCCTTTGCTTTCATCCACATCCTGCGCGCGTTTCCGTTCTGCCGTTCATTCGGCCGGCGCGCATCATCATTGAATGCTTTCACCATAGTCGATTCGAATGTATGCCACACGCGAAACCACATCGATTTCACGATTGGCACACCCGAAGTTCGCAATGTCGTTACGTCCGGTTCACCGCATCGCCCGCGACACGCCGAGGCGCTACTACTCCGGCCAAATACCGTTCTGTGAATACTTGGCGCGGTACTCCCCCGGTGTCATGCCGCTATGTTTTTTGAATACTTTCGAAAAGTGGCTTTGCGACCGGTATGCGAGGATCTGTGCGATCTCATTGAAGCTGTATTCCGAATATTTCAGCATGTTTTCGGCGGCTTCCATACGTTTGTCGGTAATGTATTGCGACAATGACGTTCCCGTTTCGCGTGCGAACAGTTCTGACAGATACGTGGGATTCAAATGCACGTGCTGTGCCAGAATCGCGACAGTGATTTTCTCATGCAGATGGTAGTGGATGTAGTCCATGCATTCGTTGACGGCTTTAGAATGGGTGTCGGTTTTCTGCATGTCGGCCATGGCCCAAGTGAAGAAGGTCATCATGTCGGTGTGCAGTCGGCGCACGTCTTCCGGGGTCTTGCAATTGTCAAGATCTTGAATGTACAGATCGGAGGCGTTGTATGCGTCTTCCTCGTCCATGCCACCTTCAATGGCGAAACGCGTGGCCAAGGTAATGGTGGTGACGAAACGGTATTTCGCGTTTTTCAGAGGATCGTCCGACAGATGGCCGTATAGTCCAGAATCCCACAGTTTCGCGCTTTCCGAAATGGCATTGATGTCGCCGGAGCGCATCATGTCATACTGCTTCATTTCCTCAACGTAGCGATGGTGGCGTACCCGATCCTCACGCGAAAGAAAGTCCAGATACCCCAGTTTTGCTTCGTCGACAACCGACATGATTCTCCCCCTGTTTTACTGCCGTCCGCTATTTACGATCATCCAGATCGAATCCTCCTTCAAGGATAAAGCTTTTCAGCAACTTGGTGGCGAGAAGATTCGCAGTGAATTGAGTGACAGAGCTATCCGGCTTGCTGAAAAACGCCTTTGCCAAAGGCTTGTTGATGGACGCTTTCAACTGGTCGAACCGACCAAATTCATTCAGCGTCGCTTCGGTAAGATCAAGCCGCATCATCTCGTTGAGCAAAGCTCCATCCACGCCAAACGCCTTGGTGATCTTCTCCACTTGGCTGTTCTTGGCGCTGTTAGCATAATACGTAATGTAGTCACGCAGCGTTTTGCCCTCCTCCAACTCAATCTCGCCACGCTCCACATCATGCATGAACAGTTCAGCGTACCGTTGCTCCTCCTGACTGAGCGAAGCGAATGACTTATGCAGCTCCTCCTCGGCGGATGCCAACAGGGCTGTATCTCCTCCGCCGAGTGCCTTGAGCCATTTGGTGAAGTTGGCGTTCATGTAATCCGTATCGATCAATCCCGTGTCGATTTCGGTGATATGCCCATCAAGATCGTATGGAGCCTCAGGACCCTCACTATGGCCTTCGCCATCTCCAGCAAACAACTCCTTGTATCGCTGAACGAGAATCAGATATGTGCGTTCGTCGAGTTCCGGCCGCACAACCTCCACCGAACCATCGTCATGGGTGACGGAGTATTCCCGCTGCTGCCATGTAAATCCTTGTACTTTGGCGGCTTCAAGAAAATCATTGAGTTCCGAGAACAGCTTCGCAAACTTTCGGCATGCTTCCACAGACTCCGGCAGCTTCATGAAATCCTCCACGCCTTCGGCGCGAAACACGGAAGCAATCTCTTCGAAACGCGCATCCATCAGACGCACGTTTTCCGGCAGCTTCTGCACAAACAGATCAAGCGGCTTGTCTCCGGAATATAGTTTCACCGCCGCTTCGATATACCCTTCCATGGTATGCGGCTTGCGATAGTAGCGTATCGTTCCGAAGGGCTTGTCGGAGCCGAACAGTCGGTTCGTGCGGCTAAACGCCTGGATAATGTTCTCGTAGTCGATGATTTTGTCGAGATACAGCGTGTTGACCCACTTGGAATCGAAGCCTGTCAGCATCTGGTCGACCACAATCAGCAGATCCAGCCGTTCCTCGCGATGCTGATCGACCGTCAGATATGGCCGCTTGTGGGAAAGCCGCGCAGTGATGTCCTTCTTCATCTTCGGCCATGTGGGGATGATGAAATCCTTGCCGAACAGTTCGTTGTAATCGCCGATGATCTCCTGAAGCGCGTCCCCTTTGAGAATCGCGCCGTTGGAGTTATCGACATTGGGGTCGAACAGCGCGGTCACATGCATCTGCGGCGCACGCTCCTTGAACAAGCGATAATAGCTGATCGCCTCGGGAATGGAACTCGTGGCCAGCATCGCATGGAATTTGTTGCCCCTGCTCAGCAATGGGAATTGGTCGAGGATATCCTCCACAACCTTGCCCTCATGCGGGGTGCCCTGCGCGTACTGCGCCGAAGTCAGGTAATCCTCAATGCCCTTGATGCGTTCTCCGGCCTGCGTTTCCATAGGTCCCATCGGCATTTGATTCGGATCCATGTAATGGTAGAACACTTCGGCTTTCGCCGGATCCGCTTGGGCTTCCTCAACCGTCGCCGCTTTCGCCTTCTGCAACGCGACAGCCTGGCGAACATCCTTGTCTCGGTAGGTCAACACCATGTACGGGTCGAATCCGAGTACATTGCCATCGCGGATACCATCAGCGATGCTGTACCGGTGGAGGCAATCGCCGAATACCATTGATGTGGTTGAGCCCTTCTTGCGGTTCTCCTCATGGATCGGAGTGCCTGTGAAACCGAAATACAGCGCGTTCGGGAAGGAATGGCGAATATCCTGCAGCATCTCGCCGAATGTGGAACGATGGCATTCGTCGATGATGAATACGATGCGTTTGCCGGCGAGCTTCTTCACTTCCTCTTCGGTGATATGCCCCTCGCCGGCCTTGATGTTGCTCATTTTCTGAATGGACGTGACGATAAGCGTGTCCTTCGGGTCGATGCTTGCCAGCTTCGCCTTGAGCACATCCGTGTTTTCCGTACCTTGCACATCGTCGGCATCATCCGCGAACGAACGGTATTCGAGCAATGACTGCGTGCCCAGCTCGATACGGTCCATGAGGAAGACAACCTTGTCGGCATCCTTCGAATCGGCGACAAGCTGCGCCGCTTTGAAACTGGTCATGGTTTTGCCCGAACCGGTAGTGTGCCACACATAACCGCCCGGTCGGCCCGGAGTGCCGCTCGGCACAGGCTCGTCCCATTTGCAGGTGCGGACACGGTCGGAAATGGCGTTCACCGCTTGGTATTGGTAGCTGCGCAGCACTTTGAGGCATCCGTCCGCGGAATCCGCGACCGTGTAGAAACCGATGAGCTGATGAGCCATGGGAATGGACAACAGGTCCGACGCGAACCGTTTCCACTCGTCCTGCCCGACATGCTTGTTCGCCGCTATGGGCTCATTGTTGTAGTCAGCCCAATGGAAGAAATAATCGTCGTTGAAATCGCCTTCACCGGGATTGGCGAAGTACACGGCATCGTCCGGGTTCATCGCCACGAAGACCTGTACGAGTCTGAACAGTCCGGTGAACACGCCTTCATGCGCGTATTTGGCGATTTGATTGGTGGCCTGGCTTATGGGGATGCCACTTTTCTTCAGTTCGACGTGGATGACCGGCATGCCGTTGATAAGCAGGCAAATATCTCCCCTGCGATCGTTCAACATCTTGTTTTTCGCCGGATACATCGGCTGTCTTGCGATTTGGTACCGGCTTTGCCCCGCTGCTATTTCCTGACGATCGTAGATTTTCAGGCTAATTTCCTTACCGTAATGAGCCTCATCCTTGGGATTATCACGTTTAATGGATACGGTTTTACCGTTAATGAAGGAATTCAGCGCCAATGGTGTGCGCAATGTTTCGATTTGTTCGAGGATCTGCGCCATCTCGCCTTTGGTAAGGCGCTGCCCATTCAATCGATCGATGCCTTTGTTGTTGTCGAACAGGATGTTGGCCCAATTGCTGATAAGGTCCTGTTCGGTTGGGTATTCCAGCACGCCATCGGTCCATCCATGGCGCTTCAGTACCGCGACCAGATCGTCTTCGAAATCCGATTCTTTATCGTAGAACATGTTTCATCTCCCCGAATGCACCGTCACTTTCTGAGCCCAATCTTACGAGCGCAACCCCTAACATCCAAGAAGCAACACCACAATACTTACGCTGATGAAGGGTGATGAGCGAGTCCAGACGGTCGAAGAACGCGCCGATTCGGCGCTGCTCTGGTAAAGACGGAACGAGAATTTCCTGCTCAAGGAAGTCCTTTACAACTAATTCGTTCATCATAGTGCCACTTTTTGTGGAATTCACAAGAATTGGCCGCATGACTTCCTCGCTGTGAATAAAGTACTTCCAGAATGAATACTCCTGTTCAGCAATTGGTCGCAAGCAAGTGAATCTTGGTGACATAATGCCGTTTCCAGCATCATTAAGCACGAACCTTCCATAAGAAAATTCTTTGTTAGCATGTCCTTCAAATGCGATATCGCCTAATCGAAGCCGCTTGTAGTTCGGCAAGGAAGATTCATCAGCTCCGTTGCCTGTAGAGTTAAACGTCATTGAAGCAACGGATAAGGTTCGTTCAGATCCTAAACCATCAGTATTTCGCTCATCATTTTTCTGATATAGCTCACCCAGCTTACGCTGTTCCCAAGGGTCAGTGAAACCAGAGAAACGAATCTCCGGAACCAACGCTTTTCCATGCTGTTCGGCCATATCATTCACCCCCGAGCAATGCTTTGAGCTCTTCCAAGCCCGCCAGATCGCGGGCATTGCCGGTCAAATCGCCAAGCATTCCGGCCAATTCCTTCTCCGCTTCATCGATTTGGCCGCATACATCGGCATATGTGGTGGCGTACTTGTTCTTCAACGCGTTCACTTTGCCAATGAATTCGTCGATCACCGCATTCGGCAGCGCTTCCAGCTGCTTCTGCAGCGGCGTAATCCACTTGGCTTCCAGCAACCTTCTGGCTTCGTCATCACTCAATGCCTTAATCGTGTTGTAGGTCTTCTCCTCCAACACGTTTCGCTTGGTCTTGATGCCGGATTTCAGCTTCTTCGCCTCATCGAGTAGCTTCTGGGCCTGCACCAAGCCACGCTCGAAGTCGGAAGACGGATTCTTGCCGATCGCCTTGACCGCTTTCTTCAGCTCGGCGGCAACGAAGGCGTCACCGTCCTGATTGATTGCATCGCTGTTCTGCCTGTCATCCTCATCGAAACCTTCCAAAATGGTTTCAATCTCGGAATCGATGTCCTGCACACGGCGTTCGTCCGTCTCGATTGCGGCCAAATCATCGTGCAGCAGCTCGCGCTGAACCAGGTCGAACGGCAGAACGCGGCCAATCCAGCCATCCTGCACTTCCACATCCTTGCCGGCCTTCTTCTTGACGACCATGTTCGGATCCACGGCTCTTACCGCATCGAAACCTTCGGAACCTAACACTTCCAGATCAATGGAGATGCCGTTCCACGCATCATCAAGCTTCTGATAAGCATCATACGGGTCAACCAGCGCGGTATCGGCAACCATCGCATCCAATTCCTTGCCGATGGCCGTTTCCTGCCCGAGCGCATCCACCTGTTCAGGATGCTCCACCAAACGGGAGCGCAGGTCAGCAGGCAGGCCGGAAATGGCTTGCCCATACGAGGCAATGAACGCCTGTACGTCGGCATTGTTGCGCACCACGGAAGCGATGTCGTCATGGTCGCAGGCGTAGCAGGCACCGTTATCACGGAACAGCTCGGCCTTCAGACTCGGCCAGGCGTTCCAATATTCCTCAAGCTGCTCAACCTCACTCTTCGGAACGCCACCAAACATCGAAGCGTACACATCCCACGTCTCCGCATCCTCGGATGAATCGACATAACGCGGAATGTTGAGGTTGTAATCGTTGGCGCGAATCTCATCGATAGACACCAGACGGCTGAACTTGGGTACCGTGCGATTGTTCGACACCACATCGACAATGCGTTTGATATCAGAAGCCTGTAGCTTGTTGTTCTTGCCGTCCTTGATGAAATGCTTCGACGCATCAACGATGAGCACCTTGTCGTCGTCACGTTTTTTGCGCAACACCATCACGATGGTGGGGATACCCGTACCAAAGAAAATATTCGCCGGTAGACCAATAATCGCCTGAATATGACGGTTCTCGATCAGATTCTTACGAATCTGACCTTCCTCTCCGCCGCGGAACAGCACGCCATGCGGCAGAACGATGGTCATGATGCCATCGGCACGCAGATGGTACAAGTCGTGGAGCAGGAAAGCATAATCTGCCTTGGACTTCGGAGCTATGCCATAGCTGAAACGCGGATCGATCTCCTTGTCAGTGGGATCCCAATTCTGCGAATAGGGTGGGTTGGAGACCACCGCATCCACGAACAGCGGATTGTACGTTTCCTCCTTGTTCTCCAACGTGTCGAACCATGGCCAGTCATCCTCCAAGGTGTCGCCGTTGCGGGCAACGATGTTGTCGGGAAGAATGCCACGCATCACCAGATTCATACGCGTGAGGTTGTAGGTGTTCTCCTTGAGCTCCTGCGCGTAATACATGATGGAATCCGGATTGCCGTTGCGCCGAGCCACAGCTTGGCCAATATGAATCAGCAAGGAACCAGAGCCGGATGTCGGATCGTAGATCTTGATCTGCTCGCGCCCCTGCAAATGCCAGGCGACGATTTCGCTCATCAGCTGGGAAACCTCAGAAGGTGTGTAGAATTCGCCGGCCTTCTTCCCCGCTGTCTCTTATACACATCTGACGCTGCC
>ENA-OXES01001002-OXES01001002.1-human-gut-metagenome-genome-assembly--contig:-NODE-1002-length-7494-cov-7.43984_pt1 | contig 7494 bp, 6 predicted proteins | sample MGYA00249829_ERZ652252 | MGnify/ENA primary metagenome ERZ652252 (study PRJEB26925, sample SAMN05826675) | human gut metagenome | biome: ENVO:2100002; feature: ENVO:00000062; material: ENVO:00002003... | reverse complement strand
GTGTATAAGAGACAGGAACCGCTGGACGCTCGACAACCAGAATCCCAACGCACCCTACCCCCGCCTGTCGCTCAACAAGGTGGACAACAACCAGCAACTTTCGACCTACTGGCAGCGCGACATGAGTTTCCTGCGTCTGAAAGACGCGGAGATCGGCTATACACTCCCCGAAAGCATGACCAAGAAATGGGGCCTGTCCAAGATCAGGTTCTATATCCAGGGAAAGAACCTGGTTACATTCAGCGATTTCAAGCTCTGGGATCCTGAGGTAAATGCGAATTACGGTAATGTATACCCCCTTATACGTACCTTTGCAATCGGTGCAAACGTCAACTTCTAAAAAAGGATAAGCTATGAAAAAAATACGAATATTCGCAACCGCCCTCTTACTGGCCTTTACGCTGTCCTCCTGCGAGTCGTTCTTCGACGTGGAACTGGACGACCAGGCCAAGATCGAGGATATTTTCCGGCAAAAAACCGAAGTCCAGAAATACCTGAGCCACCTTTACTCCTACATTCCCCAGGAAGAAGAGGTCGTAGGCATGCACGGCTGGACGGTAGGACGCTCCGACGAAGCGCTCTTCTCGTGGTACCAGTGGGTCTACTACACCCAGTTCAGAACCGGTAATTACAGTAGCGCCACGACCAACTTCAATTACTGGCCGGATTACTACATCGGCATCAACCAGTGCTCCATCTTCCTGAAATATATCGACCTCGACAAGGAAGACACCCCGACGACAGTTGCCTATATGAAGGCCGAGGCCCGCTTCCTGCGCGCCTACTACTACTTCCTGCTGTTCCGCCAATACGGCCCGGTATTCATCTGGGGCGACCAGATCGCCGACGAGACGATTGACGCCAAGAGCGTAGACCGCCACACCGTACAGCAGAACATCGACTTCATGGTCGGGGAGCTCGACGCGATCAAAAACGACCTGCCGGTACGTACCGACGACATCGGTATCGACGGCAAACAGTGGGCCGGCCGTGTTACGCGCGGTGCAGCCCTGGCGCTGAAATCGCGCATACTGCTTTATGCCGCATCGCCGTTATACAACGGGTGCGACCTTTACAAAGGCCAGATGCAGAACATTCGCGGGGAATTCCTCTTCCCGCAGAGCAAGGACGAGACCAAATGGGAGGCAGCCGCACAGGCAGCCTGGGATGTGATCGAGTTGGCTGAGACCGGTTTGTACGATCTCTACAAGGATACGGAACAGACCGATGAGTTCACGCGTTACATGTCCTCTTATCAGGGCGTAAGGCTGAAGCCCTGGAACAAGGAGACCATCTGGGGCTGGTGGAGCCGCTCGGGCAGTTATTCGTGGCTTGGCGGCACCGGAGGTCTGCTGGCATGCGCCATGCCAGGCATGACGGGTGCTTCGGGCGCCGTTTACCAGGGTTACGGCGGTATCCAGCCTTCGCTGAAGCTGGTCGACAGCTATCCGATGTACACGACGGGACGCTATCCCGTGACAGGCTACCAGGGTGAGAACGACATGTCGAAACCCATCGTCGATCCGCAATCGGGTTATCAGGCGACCGGATTCACCGATGGGTACAAGCAGCCCGGTATCGACTGGGGCGACGGCATCAAGGCCCATAACAGCTGTATCAACCGTGATCCCCGTTATTATGCCTGCCTGGTGCCCAACGGCTTCTGGTGGCCCAACAAGACGGAGAACATCAAGTTCACCTGCTACAACAATGACGCCTGCACCAATAAGTGGAATGCAGGTGAAGGCGGCGGTATCACCCGCGTAGGTTATGTATGGCGCCGTCTTTACGAAACCAACAAATCGTTGCGCGAGGCTACCGACTATACCACGATGAAAACGGTTTACCCGGCGTTCCGCCTGGCGGAGATCTACCTCAACTATGCCGAGGCCTGCAACGAAAAGCCCCAGCGCGACGAAGCCGCAGCGCTCGAATACCTGAACAAGGTGCGCGAACGCGTGGGCCTGAATAAGATCCAGGAGGCCTATCCCGAGATCCGCGGCAACCAGGAGCTGCTCCGCTGGTGCATCCAGAAGGAGCGCATGGTAGAGTTCGGACTGGAAGCGATGCGCCACTACGACGCCTGCCGCTGGATGATCGCCAAGAAGGAATACCCGAGCGAGAACTGGACGCTGCACGTAAGCGCCACCACGTACGAAGAGTCTTACGAACGCGTGTCCAACGACTACGTCGGTTCGCCCGCCGTTTTCCGCGACAAGGATTACCTCCATCCTATCAATGCGACACAGATGGCCGAAATGACCAACATGACCCAGAATTACGGACATTAATAAATGCTCGAACCTATGAAAATAAATATGTGGAAACTGTTGCTTGCAGGACTGTTTGCTTCGGCCGCCCTGGCCGGCTGCGAGGACAATCGCAACAACTTCATGGTAGACGATACGATTTCATTTGTCAATGAGGAGCAATATGCCGGCGTATCGGTTTATAATGGAAAATATGAATTGGCAATATTGAAGAACGGCAAGGGACAACAGAGTGCCAAAGCGCTCCTCAGTGTTTCGGAAACTGCCCTGGCCGAATACAACACGGCCAACGGCACCAACTATGCGGTGCTGCCGGCGAATTGCTACAAACTCTCTTCTTCGACGGTCGGCTTTTCGGACGGCGACACCCGTAAATTCGTCGAGGTTACGTGGGACGACGCAGCCATCTTCGCCCTGGGCGAGGGTACGGAGTATGCCATTCCGCTCGAACTCACCGTCGCCAACAACGCGCTGGCCGTCGATGCAAACCGCAATGTGAAGATCATCAATCCCAAACGCGCCTCGATCGGCATGGAGAGGGAGCTGGCGGCATCGTTCCATCCCACCGCTACGCACGAGGTGATCTCGTTCGACGGCAACATCGTGCTCGACAATGCCATCTCGACAATGGATCTGACGGTGAACTACACGATCGACAACAGCCTCGTGGACGCCTACAACCAGGCCAACGGGACGAACTACCTGGCTGCGCCCGACGGGTTCGCCACGCTTGACGCCACCAGCTCGCAGATCGCTGCGGGCGAGACTGCGGCCAAGTTCTCGGGCAAGATCAATTCCGACAAGCTCTTTACGGGCAGCAACCTCGATATCGTGGGCGACCTGCTCGTGCCGGTACGCATCACCTCCACGTCGCTGGACGGGATCACCGTCACGACCGAGGTCATGTATGTCCCCTTCACGATGGACAAGGAAGTCAAGGGCCCGTGGACTGTCCTGGAAGGCAACGGCATCGGTTATGCCTACGACCCGCTGCCCCCTGCATGGAGCGTGGCCATCTACACGGCCGAACGGTTGTTCGACGGCTCGTTTTCCGATGAGTGGATTCCTTTCTGGAATACCCCCAATACGTTCCCGATGGTATTCGTCGCAGACATGGGACAGCGACAGGTATTTACCAAATTCCGTATCAGCGACAGCTACAACTACCAGGGGAATGCGCTGAACTATCAGATCTATACCGCCGAAGAGTACTCCGGCGCCGGCACCCAATGGAACCTCGTGGCAAGCGGCAAGCGTGCCTATGAATGGGTGAACTGCGGTACCGACAAGACCGACCCGCGGTTGATCTACGATTACCCTGTCCAGAAGACAATTGCAGGCCGCTACCTGAAATTCGTGATCGTCAATGTCGAGCGTCTCGATGCGACGGGCGACTATATGAACGGGCGCTGCAAGCTGGGCGACGTACAGGGTCTGGGATTCTAACGATAGATGTTGAATAATTAATCCCGTTGTGAGTTCACTCCCTTTCACAACGGGATTAATTTTAATTTTACGAATTACGACTTACCGACTACGATGCTCAAATTCCTGAAAAATATCATTCCGTTCGCAACGGCCGCAGGATCCTTGCTTCTCGCGGGCGGTTGTTCCCGAACCATGTACCCGCAGGGGCAGCACCGCAGAAACCTGCAGCCCCCCACGGATGCCGTGTTATGTTACGGCGGCAGCCACCACCGCACCCCTTTCCTGTGGGACAAGGAACGGCTGGCGCCCTATGTCACCTATGTCGATAAAGAGGGCGGGGAGCACTGGCTCTTCGACGGGTTCATCTTCCTGGAATTCCAGGACACGAACCGTCCCGACGCAGAACTCTACGCCTTCGAGACGGGGCATCTGCGTGACACGGGCGAATCGGCCGGCAAAGCGCAATGGCAGGAGCTGATCGACTATTATTTCACGGACGGCAACGGGGTCGAGGCCCTCGAAGAGGCCGTGAAGGAGGCCGCCGCGCGGTTGGGCAAAGCCCCGCAGAAGCACAAGGTCATCATGGTACTCCCTGACCCGGTGATTCACCGGCACTATATCGACACGACGTCGAGTACGACCTATTGGGGTGCGCTGGATGGCCAGCAGCTGGATTTCAGCAGGAACGAAGACCGCATAGCCGCCTGCAAATGGTATATCGACCGGGTACGGGAGCGGTTCGCCCGGGGCAACTACGAACACGTCGAGCTGGCGGGATTCTACTGGCTGCGCGAGATCGTCACCCGGCCGGTGGACACGCAGTACAGCTACCACCTGACCCGCTCGGACATCATGCTCCCGCATATCGCCGACTACCTCCACAAGCTGGATTATACGTTCAGCTGGATACCCTACTACGGCTCGCGCGGGTACGACGTATGGCAGCAGTTCGGGTTCGACCAGGTCTACCTGCAACCCAACTATTACTGGAAGCCGCAGAACGACATGGATGAGGTTTGCAGACAGATCGACAGCCTGGGCATCGGCATGGAAATAGAGTTCGAACCCACGCTGCTCGACGCACGCGAAGGCAGCGGAACATTCCGTGCGCGGCTGCGCGATTACATCGACTACGCCAAACGACGCAACATCTACGGCAAACGGCCGTTCGCATATTACCATGGCACCAACGGGTTCTACGACCTCCACGCTTCGGACGACGAGGCCGACCGGGAGTTGTTCGACGAACTTTGCCAGTTCATCATAAACAATCCGTTACGGGCACAACGACCGACAACGGACAGGAAATAACCCATAAACGGATATATTGACCCCGGACGGAAGAGACTGCTCCGGGGTCGGATAAAAACGACAAGACATGACTCGCAGACTTTTTACAGTAGCAATTGCAGTGGTAACAGCCTTGGTTTTCACGCTCCCGACCGGCACCGCAGGCCCGAAGGACAAGCTGTACCCGTGGGAGAGGAAACACAAGAGTCCGGCGACCACGACCGATGCCGTATTATGCTACGGTGCCAGCCATCACCGCAATCCCTTCCTGTGGGACAAGGGGCGCTTCGCCCCCTATGTCACCTACGTCGACCCCGACGGGAAGGAACAATGGCTATTCGACGGCTTCATCTTCCTGGAATCGCAGGATGTCGACCGCCCCGACAGCGGCGCCTACTCGTATATGACGGGCGTGCTGCGCGATGCGGGCGTATCGGCCGGCAAGGAGCAGTGGCAGGAGCTGATCGACTACTATTTCACAAAGGGCAACTGTGCCGACGCCCTGGAACAGGCCGTCAAGGAGGCCACCGCCCGGTTGGGCAAAGCGCCCTGCAAACGCCGCGTGATCATAATGATCCCCGATCCGATCATCCACCGCCACTACATCGACACGACCACCACGACCACCTACTGGGGAGAACTCGGCGGGCGCCGGTTGGATTTCAACAGCAACGAAGACCGCGTAGCGGCCTGCAGGTGGTACATCGACCAGGTGCGGGCACGGTTCGCCCAGGGCGATTACAAATACATCGACCTGGCCGGGTTCTACTGGATCCGCGAGATCGCCGCCCAGCCGCACGACACGGAGTACAGCTACCACCTGACCCGTTCGGACATCCTGCTCCCCGAGATCGCCGACTACCTCCACCGGCTCAACTACACGTTCAGCTGGATTCCGTTCTACGACGCCCGCGGCCATGACGACTGGCGCAAATTCGGCTTCGACCAGGTCTACATGCAGCCCAACCACTACTGGAAGCCGGAAAACAACCTGGATTCCGCCTGCATGAAGATCAACCGTGCCGGGACGAGCATCGAGTTCGAATTCGAGGCTTCGATCCTCAGCGCGGATCCGCACAGCGACATATACCGGGCACGGATGCGCAAATACATGGAATATGCAAAGAAACACGGCATCTACGGCACCCGCCCGCTGGCCTATTACCAGGGGAGCAATGCCCTCTACGACCTCTCGGTCTCCACGGACGAAACGGACAGGGAGTTCTTCCACGAATTCTGCCGTTTCGTCGTGAACAACCCGGTACGGACGCAACACTCCGGAAAGGGAAACAAATAAAAAAACCGACATCCCATGACGGGTTCCGGGGATTTTAATATCATCGCTGTAACTTAACAAGTTACGGCGATGATTATTTATAGGTAATGATTTAGTAACGCAGGTTCCTCATTTCTACGTTCAATCTTCATCAAGTCAAAGACTCTACGACAAATATACGCAATTTTTTGTAAATAATCAAATGACTATTTGTTGACTTTCTGTCTGTTGCGGACTGGAGCGGTCAGTACCGGACATCGGGTGCGGAATGTTTCGGGTGCTATTAACTTGCAGGACTCATGTTCAATACACTTAAATTTGTTTTTTATGAACTGTATCCTGATTGAAACGAGCGCCTATGCCGATCTTCAGGCGCATATCCAGCGGTTGTTGGAACGAGTATCCGCCTTGCAAGCTCTCACGGAAAAATCCCCGACGGTCCGCTGGCTGACTGCGGATGATGTTTGCAAGGCTTTGAGTATTACCAAACGTGCGTTGCAATATTATCGGTCTTGCGGTATCATACCCTACACAGCCATCGGAAACAAAGTCGTATTCCGGGAAGAGGATGTCCGCCGTCTTCTGGAAAAGAACCTGATAAAAGCTGAATAGAGTCATGTACGAGGACATCGTCACCCGTGACAGCAGCGAGTTCAAAGAGCTGCGCCGCAATATCATCCGTGCTATCCAAGCCGTAGATATTTTGATCGACACCCACCGTCCGGCAATCGGAAATGAGGTCTACCTCACCAGCGAGGAAGTTTGCAGTCTTTTCGGTCTGAGCAAGCGTTCCTTGCAGAATTACCGCGATAACTGCCAGATACCTTATACTTCCATCGGCGGCAAGATTCTTTATCCCCAGTCAGCGATCTATAAACTGTTGGAGAGCCACTACGTCAGAGCTCTCAGATGACGAACGGGCGGGAGGTCATACCTCCTGCCCGTTCTTGCCTTCGTATTCGATAAAATTGCTGGGATGCACGACGCATATCCGCCCGTTCTGCATTCCGAAATCGATCCTGATCGGATATTTGTACAACGGCAGATAATATTTGTGTCCGAATGATCTTCGAATGGCCTCTGCAGCAAGGAGTATTCCCGAATGTGCCGTTATCGGCCGTTCGTATTCCGGATATTCCCGCATGATCTCCAGACGGCATTTATTGATGTCGTCCAGCGTAAATACTTCTCCCCGGATGATGCGCAGCAGGCGCAAGGTAAGTTCGTATT
>ENA-OXES01000976-OXES01000976.1-human-gut-metagenome-genome-assembly--contig:-NODE-976-length-7646-cov-5.13068_pt1 | contig 7646 bp, 4 predicted proteins | sample MGYA00249829_ERZ652252 | MGnify/ENA primary metagenome ERZ652252 (study PRJEB26925, sample SAMN05826675) | human gut metagenome | biome: ENVO:2100002; feature: ENVO:00000062; material: ENVO:00002003... | reverse complement strand
ATTGACTATAAAGAAGTAGTACAAATACGCTCTTGAGTTCTCAAACCACCACCACACCAGCAAGCCGCCCCAATCTCCAGGAGCGAGGCCGCCGTGCTGAGCAGCGAGAAGTAAACTTACACGAACTTGCCGATCCACGCAACCCGGCCCCTCACGGACGACCCGCGAACCATTGGAAAACAACGCATCCACCGGCGTGTCGCAAACACGGGAAAACGGGCGGCGAACGCCACCGCACGGCACAAGACCGCAGGAAAAACCCCACCACAAACCAACACCCGGGCGTGTCACACACCGAACTATCTCATTTACGGCCAATCACCTAAGCCAACCCATCCGAGAAAACCTCCCAACTGAAAGCAGAAATTGGAGAAAGCAGAAGAAAGCAGATAAACGAAACCGCACCGCCGATCGTTGTCCTGAACAAATCCAGATCTCAACTGATCGAAAGTGCGGTTTTGCATATGCGCGCGCAAGCGACGACAGAACAAGGCAGCGCAGCCAAAAATCGATTAATCGGCGCAACCGAAACGGTAGAGGGCCCAACCCTGGCCGTATTGCGAATAATCGGCAACCTTCACCAACGTGCCGCCATCCACATACGCATCAATCAATTCCTCATTATGGAAGGAATCGTATTGGGCGCGATACGGGAACGACTGCAAGCTTTGCGCTTGGTCGCCCATCGTAAGGAAGTACTCCGGAGCGTCAGTCAGCGGACATACCGTGCCAAGCACCTGCTGCCCATCGCCGGAAGCAAACGCAGTCTCCACTTTGCCGAACGGAACGGATGGCACATCGGTGCGCGCATTGATGATCGGATACAGCATGCTCGCATTGAACAGCGTCTCCGCATACATCGAACCGTTCAACGGGTCGGAAATGATGGTGGCCTGAGTGCCAGTACGTTCCATGACCTTGCGCAGCACAGTAATCTTCTGCTCGGTGAGCTGCTCGTTGGGGTTGCTTTGGTTCAGGCTGGAATGCGCGATGATCGCGTCGCGAGCCGCAGTACGAGACGGGCATACAATCTGAGCGGAAACCGCAAGTATCGCAATCACAAGGAATGCGGCGATTGGGCCGATCCAATTGGAAGCGAAAGAAACGTTCTTCACGGAAGAAACAGCAGACGCAGAAGAAAGGGAGGGAACGGAAGAAGCACTATTCTTCGCGGAGAAGGAAGATGCAGAAGGAACGAAAGAAGCGGATGCGGCACACACGGAAACGCATTCGGAAAGCGCGTTGACGCCAATGACAAGCAACGGCAACGCAACCAGCGGAAGCATGGTCATAATGCGGTTTTCATCGCGATACCAAGGAGAGCTGATGATATTCGGCAGCGCGCCAACCAACGTGACCGTGCACACATATACCAGCGTGACCAGCAGAAACGCGGCCGTCAACGCGATCACGTCACGCAGACGATCGTTGCGGCGAGGTCGAGATGGTTCGGACGGTGCGGATAAGGAGACATCAGCAGCATCGGAACACGAAGCAGTCGGCAGGTCGGAAGCGGAAACCAAGGAGACCGCAGCATCGGAAACCAAAGCATCAGCATCAGCGGAAAAAGCGGGAGCCACAGTGGAAACAGCAGCCGAAAGCGAATCCGAAGAGCGCACAGCAGCGCGGCGGAAGGCGCAAACGAAAGCGGCAACGGTTCCCGCAATCAGCAATAATGCGAACAAAATCGCAGGAAAACCGTCAAGGCCATCCGTGAAGCAGAACGAAATCGACTCCCACAAATTCTTGGACGGCTGATGGCTATGGAACCAGGAAGCGGGATTCGCCCAACGATCCGATTTGAACGACGTAAGCATCAGGGCCACAAACGCAACCGCGCCGACACACATGGCGATAAACGCACCCAGAATCAGCTTCCACGGCAAACGCAACACAATGAACGGCACCAGAATCAGAGCATACGTGAATGCGATACGCGGGTGTGCAACGAGGCAAACCACACCTGCGACAGCAGTGATCACAAGCCATTTCACTATATGCTCGCGTGCGGCGATCGCATCGAACAAGCGCAACGTGGCAGCAATAAGAAACGGCAGCAGCGACGTGGCGAAACCGAATGCGATCAGCGGACCGGCATTCAGCAGTCCGTACGGGTGGCACACCGAGCTGACGGCAAGCACGGGCACGAACAGTCCAATCAGATTCTGCAGAACGAAAGTAGCGTCGAAAGTGGCGTTATATTGCCGATTCACAGCTGACGATACCTGCTGATTTGAAACATTCGACGATTCAGATACGGACGACGATTCAGGCGTAGACGATGCTTGCGAAATACGTGGAATTGGATTGCCGCGATTCCAACGTTGTAGGAAATACCTGCACAATACCAGCATTCCAGAAGGGAAAATCACGCCCGAAGCGATGATCCACGTGATATTGAATGCCGCGTAAATAGAGCATTGCACGCCGAACAGCGCCGCGATTTTGATTACGAAATAAGCGCAAACATGGAATAACGGCGGATAGAACGAATTATGTGGCCACAAATGCAGTGCCGCCCCCAAACCTTCGTCAAGCAAGCGGCGAATGAAATAGTAATGCGCAGGGGCATCGCTGCTGACAATCGGCGTATTCCACACCGTGGAGGGGAACCACGCAATCACCAGGCATAGTGCGGATGCGATGCCGATAATCGACGTAAGACACTGCAATAACACGCGGAGCGACGCCGGATGCAGCATCGCGGGGCGCCATCGCAGGTCACATTTCCGTTCGGACGGGCCGCCATTGGACGAGCCGTCCTGCCGAAGTTGAGTCTGCGCAGGCGTCTGAATCGAGCCATGATTGGCCATTACGGAACCGGTATTCGTAATCTGTTCGGAAGTCATCGATTCCATCGTAGCGAGTGCCGCAACCATGCTCAACGGTCGATTTTCAGGAATCATTCAGACTTCATGCAGGGGTATAACAGTGTTGCGCAAGAAAACAATCACGTTGGAAGCCCAAGATGATTTCACGGGACGCACCATGCGCTACGGGCCTGCCTTGCTGCGGAGCGCGCGTCCCGGCCAACGCTGACGTCGGCATGCGCCGGCGCGCAATAACAGAGAACTGGAGAAGTACCGCATGTTCGTTCTCAAGAACGCATGGGCGGCGCTCGGCCGCGTCAAATGGCGCACCGCGCTAATCGCCCTACTCGCATTACTGGTGTCTTTTTCGGCTGCCGTGGATCTGGCAGTCATACGAGCAGACGGCACCGCCAATAATGAGACATACCAGTCGCAGAAAGCCACTGCGGTGATTCGGCCGACCGCGCAGACCAAAGCCAAGCGCGACGGCGCCGATTCCAGCTATACCGACAAGTACTTGACGTGGGAAAAGTACAGCACGTACGCAACGGCCGCGCAGAGCAACAGCGTGACCTTCGATTACACGTTGGCAACGTCAGTGCCGGTGCGTGAAAGCAAGTCATTACAGGCGATCGCCGCGAAAAGCGATACTAGCGAAGACAAGACCGGCGGCAATCTGACCCTGCAGGCGTTCTACACGTTGGACGCCGCGAAAATCAACGATTACGGCTACTACAAAGTGGTCAAGGGCAAGCATTTGAGCTATAAGACGCAGAGCGACGGCGTACTCATTTCGCAGGCGCTGGCCGATAAGAACAATCTCAAGGTCGGCGACAAGGTGACGGTCGGCAATCCGTCGAAGGCTTCCGAAACGTACACGTTCACCGTGCGCGGCATTTACGAATACGACAGCGACGTGCCTGAAGGCAACGGTTCCGACGCGAAATACGCGAAGGACAATCGTGAGAACGTGATCTACACGACGTATATCAACTTCGCCAAGAACGGGCTTGACACGACGGAGGCCACGGGATGGGGCGTTCCGAATCTCAATATTGTGTTCTCTCTGGCGAATCCTTCCACGTATAACAAGTTCGTGCGCTTGGTGAAGAAGGCCAAGTTAGACACGAAGACGTACGAAATCACCTCGCCGTCGCTTACCGCTTATAAGAAGTCGATCGAGCCGCTTGATTCCGCCGCTTCGTCCGCGCGCATCGTACTGTTGGCCATGACGATCGTCGGCGGAATCGCGTTGCTGGCATTGATTGTGTGGGCGGCGGTCGGTGGCCGTCGCGATGAGATCGGCATGGCGATGATCACCGGCGTAACCAAGGGCCGTTTGGGATGGCAGTTCATGCTGGAAACGTTCATGATGACGGTTCCGGGTTGGATCATCGGCTTGGGTGCCGGCGCGCTGTTGGCGAAACCGATCGGTACCGCGTGGGCTGGCGGGCAGGCTGTGACGATCACGTCCGCTTCGGTGTGGAATGTGATCTGGTACGGCTTGGGCGCATGCCTAGTGCTTGGCATCGTGGCGTTCGCGCGCGTGGCCTGCTTCAACCTGAACCAACTGTTTGAGGAACGCTCGGAGGTGACGGCATGAGCGACAATATGAACGATAAGAACGAGAACATCGACGAGACCATGGTTGACGAAGCTGTGGTTGACAAGACCGTTGAAGCCGAGGCAAGCGAAACCGTCGATGATGCTGCGATCGGAGATATTGCAGCTGATGAATCTTCCGCAGATTCCATTGAATCCATCGATTTTACGGTGGTGTACGACGATGACAACGCAGCGGTTGCAGGCAACGATACTGCAGATGCCGCCGAAACCGCCGATGCTGCAAATAACGCTGCGGATGCCACGAATGATGATTCGGACGTGGCTGTGAATAACGCGAATCAAGTGAAGGAAACGCTCGCTTTGCGTTCTTTCGACGCACCGACCGCACTGGAAACGCATGAAGCGGTGAAAGCCGATTCCGCAACCAGCGTTTCGTCACAGCTTGACAACGAAATCAAGCGCAATCGCAAAAAGGATGCGTTCTTCTTCAAAGCGAATCCGACGTTCGCACTCGACCATGTGACCGTGACCAATCGCAAGACCGGCCGCAATATTCTTGACGACCTGTCGTTGTCGTTCCATGCGGGCGCCACGCATGCGGTGCTCGTGGACGCGGAGGATCGCGAACAGCATCAGGCATTGCTGGCCACCATGGTCGGCATGGTACGCCCGGACCGCGGCAATGTGATGCACAAAAGCGCCAACCTGAGCAACGTCGAACCGGTCGAAATGTTGGGGCACCGCATCGGATTCATTCCGCAACGTTTTGCTTTCCGCCCCGATCTCGACGCGGAAAGCAATGTGCTGTACGCCATGGATGCGTCGAACCGCAACTTCCTCAAGCCGAAGCCTGTGATCGCCCGCGAACTGCTCAAGCGCGTGGGCTTCGATGAAGTGACGTCCAGACTGGCAGTCGGCGAAGTAAGCGAACTGAACCAGCGTCGCGTGGCCATCGCTCGTGCGCTGAGCTGCGAGGCTGAAGTGATCATCGCCGACGAGCCGACCGCTGGATTGGATGCCGACGATGCGGCCGTGGTGTTGGATCTGTTGAAGAAGTTCAAGCGCGATGCCGATCGCAAACGCGCCATCATCGTGGTGACCACCAATCCGGAAGTCGCCGATGCAATGGATCACAGCGTGGAACTCGACTAGCCGCCTAGTGCAACGGGCGCACGAACATAGACTTTTCGCGCGCCCATAGGTAAGCCCTTTGGAATTCTGGTTTTAGCCAAATTCCAAAGGGCTTACGTGTTCTGAAAACAGTCTGCCTTACTCCGCGATACGCATGTGGTACTGCTCGGCGAGCGGCGTAACGTCAAGCACGCCGTATCGTTCGAGCAGCCGCAGCCATTCGCGCCTGTTGCTTTCGCCGAAACGGGCCGCCTTGCGCGCATAGGCTTCGGCCGTCAGGAACTTCGGCGGAATCGACTTGCTGTTGTACTTGTCGGCCACCATCACCACTTCCTGCTCAAGATTCATGGGCACATAGTCGGCCGGAGGCAGCGGCAACCCTTGCGATTCCACCGCTTCTTTGGTGAGTCCCACACCGGTGTGGTTGCGCGCGAACTGCGCGATCGACTCGTCAACACCCTCGTTCAACAAATATTCGTAGCCTTTAAGCCCATGCCGTACGTAATTCGGACCGTCGAATTTCAGCGGCCCACCGTCGGAACCGTCTTGTTTGAGCAGAAAATACGTGCCGATATCATGCAGCAGACCACCGATCACCACCAAATGCTCGTCGATCAGCCTCGGCGGAACGGTTCCGCCCGTAAGCCCGTCCGATGATGGAACGGAAGGAATGCGAAGCATGCCGAACGATTCGCTGCCATTACCGTCTTGCGTAAGCCTAAGGCCGAAATCGCCCGCTTTTTCAGGGGCATCGTCCGGTAGCGTGCAGCGGCGGGTGAACAGTGCGTTCTGTCTGCGTGCCATGCGACGTGCGATGTCGGCAACGACTACGCAATGTCCGTGAATCAAATCGTATGCGGCTTGCGATTGCGCGATTTTTCGATGCAGTTCGTCAACTTGGGCGAGTGTAGGAATATATCCGGTTGTCATACCGCCTATCTTAGGCGCTGTATGACGATTGCCACATGCTGAATCCGGTCGAAAAAAAATGTCTGGAAATCCCAGATGAAAATTCCAGTCGGAAATGCCGAAATACGGATTTCAGATTACGGATTTCAGATGGAACGCACACGAAATGCGCCGGTACGGTTGGAAGCGATAATCATCTGATCGTTTTCCAAACGAGTCCAGCCATCTTCGGCACACTGGTCGAAACCGGAGCTGGCCACAACCACGCCCTTCAGCTGGCCTGCAGCCTGATCCGCTTCGGATTCACCGAGCGTACGATAGCGCATCACACGATAATCATGCGCCTGGTTGCCACGGCCGTACTGGTCGTAGATTTCCACGATGCGCTTGGACGTGACCTCACGACCGGCCGCGCACAGAGCGATGAACTGGTCTTGGCTCTGGATCATGCAGTTGTAGCTGGACTTCGGATAGCTTTTGCGCAGTTCGCGCACAGCCTGCGCGACCGCCTCGTCGAGTGCGAAACCAAAACCGATGTACTGCAGAATCACTGCGAAGAAAATGGCGGAATCGGAACGGCCGCCGGTAGACTGCACGATGTTCGGATCGACCGGAAACGCACGGTTGGTGATGATATTGCGGCCCTGATCGTCGGAGATATCGCCATTGTGGATGAAGCTCAATCCGTTGGCGTAGAACGGCTGCTGGTTCTCGAGAATCAGCGGCAGGTTCGAGCTGGCCAAACGCAAGTGCCACAGGCCTCCACGAGCCGGAGTGTTCGCAAGCTCGTCGAAAATCGGATCATGTCGGGCTGCGATCGTGTTCTTGTAGATGGCAGTACCGGTTTCCGGAGTGGGAGCGCCACCGTCACGCAGATACGGCGACTCGCTCGGCACGGTGACCAGCGCGGAGCCCCAGCCATCGTTGTGGATTTCGCTCAGATCGCGGAAATCGCGTACGGCCTGCATGCCGAGCACTCCATTGAGACTGGTGTTGCTTCCTGCTGCCGCGAATCCAAGTAATCTGCACATGGTTGATTACTCTACAGGGCTCGTGATGCAACGCGCGCACATGGCTATCGACATTGCTTATAGCGTGCGAAAAACAGCGGGATTCCAACGATTCTTCGCGATAAGACCATGCAAAACCTACAAAATGCCCTACGAAAACGGGCTGCGCGATGATGGCGGATACGATCACCATCCTGTCTCTTATACACATCTCCGAGCC
>ENA-OXES01000973-OXES01000973.1-human-gut-metagenome-genome-assembly--contig:-NODE-973-length-7653-cov-4.6611_pt1 | contig 7653 bp, 5 predicted proteins | sample MGYA00249829_ERZ652252 | MGnify/ENA primary metagenome ERZ652252 (study PRJEB26925, sample SAMN05826675) | human gut metagenome | biome: ENVO:2100002; feature: ENVO:00000062; material: ENVO:00002003 | host... | reverse complement strand
TTTTCCTCGTCGAGATTCTCCTGTGCTTTCTCAATCATGGTAAGCACATCACCCATACCAAGGATTCGGGATGCCATACGATCCGGATAAAACTGTTCCAGATCCGAAAGTTTCTCACCCATACCTGCGTACAGAATCGGTTTTCCTGTCACTGCGCGGATGGAAAGAGCTGCACCGCCCCGGGTATCTCCATCGAGCTTTGTCAGAACAACACCATCGATTCCTATCTTGTCATTAAATGTCGAAGCAACATTTACCGCATCCTGACCGGTCATTGCATCAACAACGAGAATGGTCTGGAATACATCCACCGCTTCTTTGATCTCCACAAGCTCATCCATCATCTCTTCATCGACATGCAGACGACCTGCCGTATCAATGATCAGAACATTGCAGTCTTCTTTCTTTGCATGTTCCACGGCTGCTTTGGCGATATCCGCAGGTTTGTTTTTATTTCCCATGGAAAATACTTCCACGCCCTGCTTTTCTCCATTGATCTGCAACTGTTCGATTGCAGCCGGACGATACACATCACAGGCTGCCAGCAGTGTCTTTTTCCCTTTGGTCTTTAATTTGCCTGCGATCTTTGCCGTGGTAGTTGTTTTACCGGCACCCTGCAGACCTACCATCATAATGACGGTCAGTTCTTTTCCCGGCCGGAACGCAATCTCGGTTGTCTCGGAGCCCATGAGCTTAACCATCTCTTCGTTTACGATCTTGATGACCATCTGTCCCGGATTGAGACCGCTCATCACATCCTGTCCGATTGCCCGTTCCTGCACATCTTTTACAAACTTCTTGACCACACGGAAATTTACATCTGCCTCAAGCAGTGCCATCTTGACTTCTTTCAGTGCTGTCTTGACATCGTCCTCTGTCAGTCTGCCCTTGCTGCGAAGATTCTTAAATACATTCTGCAATTTTTCAGAAAGACTGTCAAATGCCATACTACAGCTCCTCCAAAATCTGATTTGAAATCGTTGCGATCTGTTCTACGATCTGTTCATCTTTTGTTTGATGAAACTGTTCTGCCAGTCTGTGAATTTCCTCCACATCCTGCTTCACAGATAAGAACTTCTCTACCAGATGAAGTTTCTTTTCATAATCCGAAAGCTTCTTTCCACAGCGTTTGATCATATCTGCCACGCCCTGTCTGGTAATCCCCTCCTCCCCGGCAATCTCACCGAGAGAAAGATCATTGAACACGAAGTCCTCATAGATCCGGCGCTGATGTTCATTCAGTAACTCGCCATAAAAATCATATAAATAAGCCTGTTGTAACTTTTCTTCCACATCAATCACCTTGGATACTTTACCATAAAGAAAACAAGGTGTCAAGTATTTTTTCTTGACACCTTGTAATTTATTTTTAAATCATGGTTCTTACGATCTTTGGCTTATATCCGGCCTTTTCCAGCGCCTTGATAATCTGCTTCTTGTGATCGGTACCAAAACACTCCAATGTAATCCGAAGTTCAACTGCGGCATTCCGGTTCGTGGAAACAAACTGATTGTGTTCGAGTTTGATGACATTTCCCTGCTCTTTTGCCAGTGTCTCGGAAACTTTCGCCAATTCTCCCGGCTTATCCGGAAGCAATACCGAAACGGTAAAGATACGGTCACGGAAAATCAGTCCCTGCTGTACCACAGAGGACATCGTGATCACATCCATGTTTCCACCGCTTAAGATGGATACCACACGCTTGTCCTTGACATTTAAATGCTTTAATGCAGCTACTGTAAGCAGTCCGGAATTTTCTACAATCATCTTGTGGTTTTCCACCATATCCAGAAAGCTTACGATCAGTTCATCATCCGTTACCGTGATAATGTCATCCAGATTTTTCTGGATATATGGGAAAATTTTGCTTCCCGGTGTCTTTACGGCAGTACCGTCGGCGATTGTATTTACTGTCGGAAGCGTTGTCACTTTTCCGGCTGCAAATGAAGCCTGCATACAGTTTGCACCAGCCGGCTCCACACCGATCACCTTAATCTTTGGATTGAGCAGCTTTGCAAGTGTGGATACGCCTGTTGCCAGTCCGCCTCCCCCAATCGGAACAAGAATATACTCTACCAGCGGAAGTTCCTTAAAGATCTCCATTGCAATGGTTCCCTGACCGGTTGCCACTGCCAGATCATCGAACGGATGAATAAAGGTATATCCATTTTTTTCTGCCAGCTCCAGTGCATGTGCACATGCCTCATCATATACATCTCCGTACAACACAACTTCCGCACCGTAACTCTTGGTACGATTCACCTTGATCAGAGGCGTGGTGGTTGGCATTACAATTACCGCCTTACAGCCGTAGCACTTTGCGGCATATGCCACTCCCTGCGCATGGTTTCCGGCAGATGCTGTAATCAGTCCTCTCTGACGTTCTTCCTCTGAGAGCGTGCTGATTTTATAATAAGCACCTCTTACTTTGTATGCACCGGTAAACTGCATATTCTCCGGCTTTAAATATACTTTATTGCCTGTCTGGTCACTTAAGTAATCACTGTATACAAGTTTTGTCTCCAGAGTAACCTCTTTTACTTTTTCACTTGCTTCTTCAAATTTATCTAGCGTCAGCATCTTCATCGTTGTCCTCCTTATTTTTTACGTCAAACAATGCATTCACAAATTCATCCGGGTCAAATTTCTGGAGGTCATCAATGGTCTCTCCCACGCCGATATATTTGACCGGCACTCCAAGTTCCGCCTGAATTGCCACCGCAATTCCTCCCTTGGCTGTTCCATCCATCTTTGTCAGCACAATTCCGGAAATCTTTGCCACATCGGAAAATTCCTTTGCCTGAACCAGCGCATTCTGTCCGGTTGTCGCATCCAGCACAACCAGCGTCTCCCGATACGCCTGTGGATACTCTTTTTCGAGAATCTTGTTAATTTTTCCAAGCTCATTCATCAGATTTTTCTTGTTGTGCAGACGTCCTGCCGTATCGACCAGAAGCACATCTGCATTTCTGGCCTTTGCTGCAGCCGTTGCATCATAAACCACAGATCCCGGATCTGCGCCTTCCGTTCCGCCAATCATGTCAACTCCCGAACGGTCCGCCCACTCTTTGAGCTGATCTCCTGCTGCTGCACGGAAAGTATCCGCACCGGCAATCACAACCTTTTTTCCCTGCTCTTTCAGTTTCCCCGCAAGTTTTCCGACAGTTGTGGTCTTTCCCACACCATTGACTCCGATCACAAGGACAACGGATGTCTCTTCTTCAAAGCGGTATGCCGTCTCACCGACCTGCATCTGCTGTTTGATGCTGTCGATCAGAAGCTGTTTGCATTCTGCAGGCTCTTTCACATGGTTTGCCTTTACTTTTTCACGCAGATCATCCAGAATCGACTCGGTAGCCTTAACGCCCAGATCACCCATAATCAGAATTTCTTCCAGTTCCTCGTAAAACTCATCATCAATTTTAGAAAAACCGTGAAATACCGAATCAATTCCGGATACAATATTATTTCTTGTCTTGGTCAATCCTTCGACAAGCCGGCTGAAAAAACCTTTCTTTTCTCCCATATCAGTTTCCTTTCTTATCGCTTCTTTCTTTTTACATAATCAATCAGTTCAAATCATGTTCAATCAGATCTACCGACACAAGTGTCGATACACCTTTTTCCTGCATGGTAATTCCATACAACCGGTCCGCTGCTGTCATTGTACCACGTCTGTGCGTAATTACAATAAACTGTGTGTTTTTTGTCAGCTTATTTAAGTAACTTGCAAACCTTGAGACGTTGGAATCATCAAGCGCTGCTTCGATCTCATCCAGAAGACAAAACGGCGAAGGTTTCAGCGCCTGAATCGCAAACAACAGTGCAATTGCTGTCAGCGCTTTCTCACCACCGGACATCTGCATCATATTCTGCAGTTTCTTTCCCGGCGGCTGCGCAATGATGCGGATGCCACATTCGAGAATATCCTCATCCTCCACCAGTTCCAAAGCTCCATGTCCGCCGCCGAACAGGTGCTTGAATGATGCATTAAATTCTTTCTGGATTTCCGCAAACTTTTCCATAAACTGTTTTCTCATGCCGCTGTCGAGATCTTCTATGATGCCGAGCAGTGTCTGCTCTGCCTCAACCAGATCATCATGCTGCCCTTTCAGGAACGTATAACGTTCCGAAACTTCTTTGTACTCTTCAATGGCATTGACGTTGACTGTTCCCAGCTTCCGGATCTCATCCTTTACTGCTGCGATCAGTTTCTTTAAAGCAAGCGGATCTTCGTATTCACTGTTTCTTAATTCTGCTGCCGCATGCGGTGTCAGTTCATATTCTTCCCACAGATAATTTGTCTGTTGTTCTGCAGATTCATTCAGCTTTTCCCGCTGGTTGTTCAGACGGAACACTTCTTTATCCAATCCGTTACACCGCTCGGAAATTTCCTCCTGTTTCCGGAAAAATCCCCGGTATTCCGCAGACATCTGTTCTTTTTGTTCTACGCTTTCACGAAGTTTCTGTTCCAGTTCCCCATGGGAATCCGAAGAAGCAAGGATCGTCTTTTGGATTTCTGCAATGTCGTGCTGTTTCTTTTCCACATCTTCTTTGAAATTTTTCGCATTCTCCAGAAGCCCGGTCTTTTCCGTCTCAAATTTTTCCAGATCTCCATTGATACGTTCCACGTTTGTCTGGGCAAATTCTACTTTCTGCCGGATATTCGCTTCCTCAAGCTGAATTCCGGAAAGTTCCGATTCCGCTTCATTTTCCAGTTCTTTCTGTTCTTCAAGCATCTTCTGAAACGCTTCATTCGCATGCTGGATTTCCGTTTCCCGTTGTCTGGAATGTTCCAGTTCCTCCTTAATGCCTGTCTGATCTGCACGGATTTCTTCCACCTGCCGATCCATCTGCTGCCGTTCCTTCATGAGACTTGAAAATACTTCTTCACTCTCATTTTTCTGCTGCATTGCGCGATCCACATTGATCTTTGCAGTATTCTGACGAATAAATTCTTTCTGCAGGGTTTCTTTCACCTGTTCGAGGTCTTCCTCATTCAGCTCAATGGCCGTAAGAAGATCCTCCCTGCGGTTTTTTATCTGCGCAATCTCCTGAAGCAGACGATTCGTTTTCGTTTCCAGTTCCTCCACTTCGCGGCGTCTTGCCAGCAGATTGGATGAATTTTTAAATGCTCCACCCGTCATGGAACCACCGGGGCTTAAATATTCTCCCTCGAGAGTTACAATATGTAAACTGTAATGATTCTTCTTTGCAAGTGCAATCGCATGATCAATCGAATCTGCCACAAGCACACGCCCCAGCAGATACGCCGCCACTTCCTCATACTTTTGCTCGCACTTTACCAGCTGACTGGCAATTCCAATGACTCCGGGCTCCTTCAGTGCCGCTTCATTCTTCGGATTTTTTCTTGCGCTTACACTGGTCAGCGGAAGAAATGTTGCACGTCCGAAACGGTTCTGCTTCAGAAATGCAATCATTTTCTTTGCCGTTGCTTCATCTTCCGTCACAATATTCTGAATGTTTCCACCCAGAGCGGTCTCAATCGCAATCTCATATTTCTTATCCACCTGAATCAGATCTGACACAACCCCGAGTAATCCCGGATTATGTTCTTTCTGTTCCATCACTTTGCGGATACTGTTTCCGTATCCGTCATAGCGCTCCGCAATATTTTTAAGCGACTCCAGACGAGACTGCTGCCTGTGAAATTCGTTTTGCTTTTCTTCTAATGCACGGTCATTTTCTTTTGCCTTAGTTCTCCATTCTTTTTCCTTTGCACTTAATTCTTTTTCCTGCTCCGAAAGTTTTCGGATATGCGCACTGACCTCTTCGAGATCTTTTTTACAGTCTGCAAGAACCGAATCCAGATCCGTTTCCTGCGTTTTTCTGTCCAGCAGACGCTTTCCAAGCTCTGCTTTTCGTATATTGATCTGCTCCACCATGGTATCGGAACGCTGCTGTTTGGCCTGAATATCTGCTCTGCGGTTTAACAGCGCAAACAATTCTTTCTGCCCCTGTTCCATTCCCTCATTACAGGATGCAATCTGTTTCTGTATCTCTGCCAGTGTCTGTGCTGCTTCTTCCTGTCGTTTCCGTACCTGTGCAAGCTGTTCATCACCGGAATGTTTTTCTTTCTCGTAGGAAGCTTTTGCCTCCTCCTTTTCCTTCTGTTCCCGCGCAATGGCATCCAGACGGCTCTGCAGATGTTCATCTGTCATCTCTGCCGTATGGATCTGCTCTGCCAGTATCTGGATCTGGCTTTCGAGTTTTTCCTTCATCACAGACGTATTGCTGATATTTTCCCGGATTGCATTGATCTTTTCGTCCATTTCCGTGATGCTTTCGCCCAAACGGTCATATTCCTGGCGGATCTTTTCCCTTGCATCCGCGCTTTCTTTCAGCTGTTCATCTGCAATTTTGAATTTTTCCTCTACTTCACGCTGCTCGGATGCGATTCTCTCTGTTTCCATGAGAAACATGTTGACATCATAATCTTTCAGCTCATTCTTCTTTTTTAAATAGGTTTTTGCCTTTTCCGACTGCAGCTGTAACGGTTCCACCTGGCGTTCCAGTTCCGACAAAATATCGTTTACACGGGCCAGATTGTCTCTCTCATTCTCTAACTTTTTTTGTGCAGTCGCTTTTCGTTTTTTGAATTTTACTATTCCTGCCGCCTCATCAAAAAGTTCGCGCCGTTCTTCCGGTTTGCCGCTTAAGATCCGGTCAATCTGTCCCTGTCCAATGATCGAATATCCTTCTTTTCCGATACCGGTATCATAAAACAATTCTGAAACTTCTTTCAGTCGGCACGGACTGCCATTGATCAGATATTCACTCTCTCCGGAACGATACAGACGTCTGGCAACGGTGACTTCCTCATAGTCGATTGCCAGTTTATGGTCGGAATTATCCAGTGTAATCGCTACATACGCATAGCTGAGCGGTTTCCGGTTCTCCGTACCCGCAAAAATAACATCCTGCATGGAAGACCCACGCAGCTGCTTGACCGACTGCTCTCCAAGTACCCAGCGCACCGCATCCGCAACGTTACTTTTTCCACTTCCGTTCGGTCCTACAATGCCCGTGATTCCCTGGTGGAATTCAAATACAATTTTGTTTGCAAATGATTTAAATCCCTGCACCTCAATACTTTTTAAATACATGTATTATCCCCTTTGCTGATTTTTAAGCATCAGAAGTGCCTGATATGCAGCCTCCTGTTCCGCCGCTTTTTTGGTATGTCCGGTTCCGCTGCCAATGACACGCTCTCCAATACATGCACGGACAGTAAAACTCTTATTATGATCCGGACCGGACTCATCGGTCAGTACATAAGTAAGCTGCTCATGTTCTCCCTGCACAACCTCCTGCAGGATAGTCTTGCTATCATAAAAGAGCTGTTTGTGTTCAATATCTGTCAGAATATATTTATGAATAAACTCTTTTGCATTAGCAAAACCACCATCCAAATAAATTGCCCCGATCACAGCTTCAAGCGCATCAGACAAAATAGATTTGCGGCCTCTTCCTCCGGTCTGGTCCTCTCCTTTTCCGAGTAAAAGATACTCTCCTAAAGCAATATCCTTGGTACAGAGTGCCAGTGTCGGTTCACAGACAATGCTTGCACGCAGTTTTGTCAGTTCTCCCTGTCTCTTATACACATCTCCGAGCCCACGAGACACTCGCTA
>ENA-OXES01000970-OXES01000970.1-human-gut-metagenome-genome-assembly--contig:-NODE-970-length-7664-cov-4.59206_pt1 | contig 7664 bp, 5 predicted proteins | sample MGYA00249829_ERZ652252 | MGnify/ENA primary metagenome ERZ652252 (study PRJEB26925, sample SAMN05826675) | human gut metagenome | biome: ENVO:2100002; feature: ENVO:00000062; material: ENVO:00002003... | reverse complement strand
TCCATAGACGCGGTGGCTTTGCCGGATGATGCCAGCGAACTGCTGAAGGCCATGCCTGATTCCGTGCTGAATTTCGCACGTACCAAGGCCGATGCCGGCACTTCCTGGAGTGGTGCGTCTCCGGTTGAGGAGTACACGTTGACGTATTCAACCGGTAAGGACGGTCAGGAAGTCACTCTTGAAGTGGCTCAGTGGTCCCAGGACGAGGATGCGCAAAGCCTGTACGACAATCTGACTGGCGCCATGACCGGCAAGGAGCTGGGTAGTGGCAATGTGAAGGTTTTCGGCGAGGCTACCGGCGCCTACAGCGCTAAAACCGATCCGAACGATGAGACCAAGGCCATCGCCGTTTGGCGTAACGATACCGTGGTGTTCCAGGCCACTGGTGCCAAGGATTCGGTGCAGCGCTTCTACCAGCAGTTCCCGCTGTGACATTTGGTGGTCGGATACTAGACTCGCATGATGCACGCATGATTCAGTCGTGGCTTATGAGGGTTGTGGTTTAATCTGATTTTCCAATAAAAAGGTGTGTGCTTCCACCATATGAATGCGGTTGTGCGCGTTCGTCCCCGAAGCAGTGTAGTATTGGGCAAGTTGCAAACTTTTACCCTTTGAGTTTAAGAACGGAGGCTGAGATGGGCTCGGTCATCAAGAAGCGCCGCAAGCGCATGAGCAAGAAGAAGCATCGCAAACTGCTTCGTAAGACTCGCCACCAGCGCAAGTAGTCTTCAGGCGCGGTTGAAGCGTCGCTTAAACAAAATCCCGTATATCTTTTTGATATGCGGGATTTTTGCATATCTCAAGGAAATAAACGAAAATCATGAAAACGCAATCATAAGCAAAAATGCAACATTAACGTCAATAGATGCAAATGAGGCTGTGCGCTCGATGTGAACGCACAGCCTCATAAGGATTCGCGGAACTTCCGCTACTGCTCTAATCTCACTTGTTGGAGTTGGTGAGCACGCGTGGGCCGTTCGGGTCGCCCACGATGACCTGATCCACCATGTGCAGGAACAGGCCGTGCTCCACCACACCGACGGTGTTGATGAGGTCGTCGGCCAGATCTTCCGGGTGTTCGATGCGCTCGAGGTGCAGGTCGACCACATAGTTGTTTTCGTCGGTACGCACCGGCTTACCTTCGGCGTCGAGGCGCAGCACCGGCTTGTATCCGCGTGCTTCGAACCTCTTGACGACCTGGCCTGCGCCGAACGGAATCACCTCGACCGGCAGCGGGAACTTGCCAATGGTGTCGACGACCTTGGATTCGTCCACGATCCACACGATCTTGTTGGAGTTGGTGGCCACGATCTTCTCCCACAGCAGGGCAGCGCCGCCGCCCTTGATGCCGTTGAAGTTCTTGTCGACTTCGTCGGCGCCGTCAATGGTCACGTCGATGTGATCAACATCATCGATGTCGACGATTTTGATGCCGTAGCCTTCGGCCTGCTCCTGGGTGCGGCGAGAAGTGGTCACGCCGGTGAACTCCAGGCCTTCCTCCTGTACGCGGCGGCCGAGCTCGTCGACTAGGAAACGCACGGTCGAGCCGGTGCCCAGACCTGCGATCATGCCGTTCTGAATCAGCTTGGCAGCTTCGATGCCGGCTGCTTTCTTCAATGCGTCCTGCTGTGCCTTGTCCATGATCCTCCTTCGATATGGGGTTAAGACCGTCTCCATATTATCGGATGTGTTGATTTTTGTGCGTTTGTCGACATGTCTTGACCGATGATGTGCAATTAATTGCCGATAAATGTTTTCACGAGATGTTTCACGTGCTTTTTGGATGAGGGGAATATGGGCTCCGATGCACGATTCCATTAATTGTGTTTGACTGCGAACGGCGCGTCCTCCAATACCAGTGTGCCATCGCCCTGCACATACCCTTCCACCGCGATGTAGCCGCGAATACGGCGGAGCCTGCCGTCGAACGTAGGACTGGAATTTGGCGGGGGCGTGAAACGAATGGTACCTGACACTGACAGTCCCGAAGGGCTTTTCCGGCGTGGTTGCTGGGATTGTTGCGGTTGTATCGCCGATTGCGGTGCGTCTGCCAGCGATTCCTGTGTTTCTGATGATTGCAGGGAGTCGGCGGTTTCATCGGACCGCGTCGCCGATTGCTCGGACTGTGTTGGCTGCAGCGTTCCGTCGGATGTGTTTTCCGCGTCTTCACGCGGGAAATAATCCGTTTTGATCAGCATTTCCGCATACGATTTGCGTGGTGCGGTGGTATCGGATTGCGTAGAGTCAGACGTCGCGGTATCCGATGGCGTGGAGTCGGATACCGCCGTGGCAAGCACTGTGGTCGGTTCCGGCATTTCGTCGGATTCTGCCGGCATTCCGTTGGGAGGCAGCGGCAACGTCGCCTCGTCGGGCGTGGGGTAGCCTTCGGGCTCTACCAGCATGTCCGCTATGGAACGCGGCCGCGGTTCCGGATCGGACACACCTATCAGATCGTCGGCCAGAGAGCCGCCGGCAGATTCGCCCTGCCCGCGTCCGATATGGTATTCGTCCGAAGTGATCTTGCCGTCGAGCAGCATCTGGGCGTCGTCGGGAACATCAATGCCTTGCGAGTATTCGGAAGCCAGCAGCGACTGCCAACCCTCTAAGGGAAGATATCCTTCGCGAACCTTCGAACGGCAATCGCCAGCATAAGTGCGCGCAAGCTCATCCACCTTCTCATTGCCCGCATTGCCGGCATGGCCCTTGACCCATACGAATTTCACCGATCCAGGACGTTTGGAAATCTCGGCGTCGATCGCGCGAATCAAATCCGCGTTCTTTACTGGCTTCTTCTGCGAGTTCTTCCAGCCGTTCTTCTTCCAGCCATGCACCCACGTAGTGGAACAGTTGATCGCATACTGTGAATCGGTCTCGATCACCAACGGTTCGGAACCGGGATGCGCGCGCAGCGCCTCTAACACCGCGCACAGTTCGCCGATCTGGTTGGTGCCGTTCGTTGCTCCGCCGGCGTCGCAATCGCCCTCATGGTGGTGACCCGGCTTGCCGCCCGTCGCGAGTTCGTGATCGGCCCAACCCCAACCCATCGGACCATTCGGGTTACCCAAAGCGGAACCGTCTGTAGAAACCGTAATCGTCATGCCTCTACCCTACGAAAGCCATGCGACTCGCTCCACGTCTGTTCGCAAAGGGAAAGGGCATCCATGCGGGGTGCTAATCGTCCAGACAGAGCATGACCGAAGCCTGGAACACGCCATCACCATAATCGAATGTGGCCGTGCCATGGTGCCGTTCGGCCGTCCCTCGTACGGTTTCGGTGTCCAGACCAGTGCCGCCGTGCGTCGTCGAGACGGGGCCTCCATCGCGTTTTCCAATAGACAACAAAAGGTCCGTCCCATTTTATGGAACGGACCTTTTGCTTGCGTCACGGTCACATATCGACCGCGATTATTGTATGGCGATTAATCCGAATGTCACTCGGCCAGGGCCTTGTCTACGACTTCGGTGGCTTCGGCGAGCACCTTGTCGAGGGCCTCCGGGGATTCGAAGGACTCGGCATACACCTTGTAGATGTTTTCGGTGCCGGATGGGCGTGCCGCGAACCAGTTGTTCTTGGTGGTGACCTTCAGGCCGCCGATCTTGGCGTTGTTGCCCGGAGCCTCGGTGAGTTTGGCGGTGATGTCTTCGCCGGCCAGCGTGGTGGCAGCAACGTCGTCGCCGGAAAGCTTGGCGAACTTCTGCTTCTGCTCCAACGTGGTCGGGGTATCGATGCGCTTGTACCAGCTTTCGCCGAAGCGTTCCACCTGCTCCTGATGCAGCTGTGCCGGGTTCTTGCCGGTCTTGGCGGTGATTTCCGCAGCCAGCAGATCCGGGATCAGACCGTCCTTGTCGGTGGTCCACACGCGGCCGTCCTTGCGCAGGAAGCTCATGCCGGAGCTCTCTTCGCCGCCGAAGGCGACTTCGCCCTTGAACAGCGGGTCGACGAACCACTTGAAGCCGACCGGAACCTCAACGAGCTTGGCGTCTATGGAAGCGGCCACGCGGTCGATCAGGGAGGAGGAGACCAGCGTCTTGCCGATGCCGGCGCCTTCCGGCCAGCCCGGGCGATTGCCGCCGAACAGATACTCCACGCACACGGCGATGTAGTGGTTCGGGTTCATGACGCCCCAGTTCGGGCATACGATGCCGTGGCGGTCGGCATCCGGATCAGTGCCGCCGACCAGGTCGTACTTGTCCCAAGCACCGTTGTTGAGGGAATCGACCAGACCCTTCATGGCGTACGGGGAGCTCGGATCCATGCGGATCTTGCCGTCGTGGTCGATGGTCATGAAGCTCCAGGTCGGGTCGACCTGCGGGCGCACCACGTCGATGGTCAGGTTGAACTTCTCGTTCATCAGCGGCCAGTAGTTGACGGAAGCGCCGCCGAGCGGGTCGATGCCCAGACGCACGCCGGAGGAACGGATCACGTCGAAGTCGATGACGTTCTCCAGATCTGCGACGTAGTGCTCACGGAAGTCGAAGCGCTCGACCAGATCGGACTTGACGGCCTGTTCGAACGGAACACGCTTGATGTTCTTGAAATCGCCGAGCAGCTCGTTGGCGCGGTCGGCGATGGCGTTGGTGACGTCAGCCGGAGCCGGGCCGCCGGTGACCGGATCGTACTTGAAGCCGCCATCGGTCGGCGGGTTGTGCGACGGGGTCACGACGATGCCGTCGGCCAGGCCTTCGCCGGTGAAACGCTGCGTGCCGTCCGCTGCGCGGTTATGGGTCAGGATGGCCTGAGACACAACCGGGGTCGGAGTGAAGTCGTCTCGGGAGTCGATGCGCACGGTCACGCCGTTGGCGACGAGCACTTCGATGGCGGTCTTCCAAGCCGGCTCGGACAGGGCGTGGGTGTCGCGGCCGATGTACAGCGGGCCGGTCACGCCGGCCTTCTTGCGGTATTCGGCGATGGCCTGGGTGATGGCCACGATGTGGGCCTCGTTAAACGAGGTCTTCAGGGACGAGCCACGATGTCCGGAGGTGCCGAAGGAGACACGCTGCTCGGGAACGTTGGGATCGGGGACGACGTCATAGTACTTGCCGATGACCTCGTCGACATTGATCAGATCTGCTGGGGTGGCGGGCATTCCCGCATTGTTTGCAACCATAGCCACTATTCTGCCACGCTTTTGCTGCGAATGTGCGTAATTGTCCCATTATGTGCGATGAATACGTTATCTGTTTATTGCATGTTTGGATATAAATATAAGAATTTTCGCTAGTGATGGATTGTGTTCTCGGTTGATTTGCGCAATGTCAGATGATGGTGTATAGTTCTGTGCTATTCGACTGAAGCAGGGTTGCTAGTCAACATAATGACGCAAGACCTGAGATGTGGCTTAACCATAGTCATATCTCAGGTCTTTTTTGTTGCCCGAAGCAGTGTTGCTTGGATCGAATCGGTTGTAAGGGAAAGAAAGGAAAACAGGATGGCTGGCTCACTTGCATCGCAGATCATCACTGCAATCGGTGGTCCTGAAAACGTTCGCAGCCTGACGCATTGTGCCACTCGACTGCGTTTTGAATTGGTTGACGCATCCAAGGTCGATCAGAACGGTCTCGAGCACATGCAAGGCGTGCTCGGTGCGGTGCCGCAGAGCGGTGACCGTTTCCAGGTCGTCATCGGCGGTGGCGTTGCCACCGTGTACGAAAACATCATGCATCTGCCTGAAATGGCCGGTGTCGGTGGTGCCTCCGCGTCTGGCGATGGTCAAAAGAGCAATGCCGACGTCAAGGCCGAAGCCCGTTCCAAGGCTCGCGGCAAGGTGGCCTGGCTGGACTCCTTCTTCGAGTATCTCGCCGATTCCTTCCGCCCGATTCTGGGCGTGCTGCTCGGCGCTTCCATCATCATCGCGCTGGTCAATCTGCTTATTTCGCTGAACGTTATTCCGAATGACGAGGCTTCCGCAGGCTGGGTGTTCGTGAAGGCCATCTGGAAGGGTGTGTTCTACTTCCTGCCGATCATGGTCGCCTACAACGCGGCCAAGAAGCTTAAGGTCGACCCATGGCTGGGTGGTGCCATCATGGCCATCCTCATGACCCCGCAGTTCACCGGCCTGATGGATGCCAAGACCACCACGTGCGTGGAGAACGCCGCTCTGGGTACCAAGTCTTGCACGGCCAACATATTCGGTCTGCCGATGGCGTTGAGCGACTATTCCGGCAACGTATTCGTGCCGCTACTCATGGCCGCCGTACTTGCTCTCGTCTACCACGGACTGAAGAGGATCATCCCCGAAAGCGTCCAGCTGGTCTTCGTGCCGTTCTTCTGCATGATCATCGTTGGTGCGCTGACAGCCTTCATCATCGGCCCTATCGGCGTGTGGGTCGGCAACGGCCTCGGCGTCGGCTTGTCCTGGATGAACACCCATGCCCCGTTCATCTTCGCCATCATCATTCCGATGCTGTACCCGTTCCTCGTGCCGCTCGGTTTGCACTGGCCGCTCAACGCCCTGATGCTCATGAACATCCAGACTCTCGGCTACGACTTCATCCAAGGCCCGATGGGCGTGTGGAACTTCGCCTGCTTCGGCACTACCGCTGGCGTGCTCTTCCTTGCTGTGCGTGACAAGGACAAGGCCATGCGCCAGACCGCTCTGGGTGCGCTCGCGGCCGGCCTGCTCGGTGGCGTTTCCGAACCGTCCCTGTACGGCATCCACCTGCGTTACAAGCTCATCTACAAGCGCATGCTGGTGGGCTGCGGTCTCGGTGGCGTCGTCATCGCTATTCTTGGTTGGCTTTTCCCGTCCGTCACCGCCGCCGGCCAGACCGTGCATGGTGTGACCCCCACCACCTTCGCATTCACCTCGCTGCTGACCATTCCGGTCTTCAACCAGATGTGGGTGTATGCAGTGTCCATCGCCGTGTCCTTCCTCACCACCTTCCTTCTGATCATCACTTTCGATTACCGCACTCCGGAACAGAAGGCTGAAGTGCTGGCCCGCGCGGCCGCCGATCAGAAAGCCGCTGTCTCGTCTGTCGAAGCCGAGGGAGCCGCTCCAGCTGTTGCCACCGCGACTGCCACTGCTGCCGCCACCAAGACCGAAGCCCCGGTTGCTGCCACCACCACCGTGGTGAACGCGCCGGTCGCCGGTCATGTGATCTCCTTGGACGAAACTGGCGATCCGGTGTTCGCATCCCGCGCGCTCGGCGAGGGCGTCGGCATCCAGCCGGCCGATAGCGAAGTTGTGGCACCGGTATCCGGCGTGCTGCAGACCGTCGCCGAAACCGGTCACGCATTCGGCATCAAAACCGATGATGGCGTGGAGGTGCTCGTGCACGTCGGCATCGACACGGTGAAGATGAACGGCGAAGGCTTCGATGTGAAGGTCAAGGCCAACGAACATGTGAACGCGGGGGACACCCTCGTTGTCGTCGACTTTGATAAGGTTAAGGAAGCTGGATACAGCACCACCACGTTGATGACGGTGCTGAACACAGTGGCCTTCGCATCCGTCGCGCCAAAGACCGGCGTCGATGTCAAGGCCGGTGAGTCGGTGATCGACATTCAGCACTGACCAATCGCATAGTCGGAAGGGGCCGACGTGGACGTTCTTCGCGTATTCAACAATAATGTCGTACTGGCAAAAGACGGCAATAGTGAGGTGATTCTCACCGGTCGAGGCATAGGCTTCCAAGCCAAGCCCGGACAGCATGTTGATGAC
>ENA-OXES01000952-OXES01000952.1-human-gut-metagenome-genome-assembly--contig:-NODE-952-length-7758-cov-4.13917_pt1 | contig 7758 bp, 8 predicted proteins | sample MGYA00249829_ERZ652252 | MGnify/ENA primary metagenome ERZ652252 (study PRJEB26925, sample SAMN05826675) | human gut metagenome | biome: ENVO:2100002; feature: ENVO:00000062; material: ENVO:00002003... | reverse complement strand
AACGGCGAAGGTTTGTATTGGAACCATTGGCACCATGTATGGAAGACCATCAGCTGCTCGCCGTTCGGCCAGGCGGCCGCCTTCACGCCGACCGCTCCGGCCATCGCGAGCGTGACGGTCGCCCCGGTGACGGCCACCCTTTCCAAGGGCGCGGATTTGCAGCTCAACGCAGCGGTCGTCGGAACCGGCATCGTGAACCAGGGCGTGCAATGGACGGTGACGGGCGGCACCGCATCCGGGACTACCGTCACCAACGGCGGGTACCTGCACGTGGCGGCCAACGAGACGGCTACGACCCTGACCGTCACGGCAACCTCCATCCAGGACGGCACGAAGACGGGCGAATCCACCATCACCGTCGCCGCATAGCCTATGTTCCATCGAGGGCGGGATTCGTTTCCCGCCCTCCTTTCCGAAGGAGGTGAGAAATGTACCAGCCCAGCACGGAGATCCGCATAGGGACGGTTCCATGGAACCCGAACCACAAGCACGTTCGCTGGTATCCGAGCCTGAACGCCCAGATGACGGGCGTAGCCTCGTTCATGGACGCGCAGCGCACTATTTCCACGTACACGTACCAGCGCCTTGAATCGGCGATAGACGTGGACGGCAACCCCGAGCAATACTACAATTACAACTACGTTATGTTCCAGAACGAGAACTTCGGGACTAAGTGGTTCTACGCGTTCATCACGCGCGCAGAGTACAAGACGGCGAACACGACGCGCTTGCACTTGGAACTCGATTACGTGCAGACCTACATGTTCGATTACGACATGAAGCCGTGCTTCGTGGAGCGCGAGCATGTGAACGACGACGCGATAGGCGCTCACGTCAAGGACGAGGGGATCGATCCGGGCGAACTCAAATGCACGTACTCGGTGATCGACAACGAGGACATGGATTGCTACATGGTCGTGGCGAGCGCCGTGGAGCCTTTGAAGGACGGAACGTACGTCAACAACGGCGGGGACAAGTACATGGGCGTTACCAGCGGTACCAGCTTGTCCGTTTTCCTGACCGTCGACGACTTCAAGGGATTCATGAAAGCGCTGTCCGACAACGGCCAGCAGGACGCGGTGAGCCAGGTCTACATGGTTCCTCGAGCGGCGATCCCGACTATCGTCAAGAAGTCCGACGGCTGGGGATATTGGGTGGACTCCAACGCGGCGACCCCTCAGACGACTAAGGACTACGCGCTCGGATTCACGAATCTGGACGGCTATATCCCTAAGAACAACAAGATGTTCTGCTACCCGTTCCAGTATGCGGAAGTCACGAACTTCACAGGTGCGGCGCAGCAGTTCCGGCTCGAATTCTGCGGAACGCCCGGAACGCTGAGCTTGCAGAAGACGGGCGGGTGCGACGCGAACTCGCGTCTGGCCTATATCCCTCTGAACTACAACGGGGTGAACCGGTTCGTCGAAGGCGCGGTGTACTTGGAGAAGTACCCCACATGCAACTGGGTGTACCAGGCGTTCGCCAACATGCTCGGCGCGTCCCAGGCGGACACGTCGTTCGGCTTGTCGTTCAACTCGATGAGCCAGCTGCCCTACGTGAACTCCTTCATCGACTCCACTCAGAACATCATCGGCGGAGCCATGCAGGGCTTGGCATCCGGAAACGTCGCCGGGGCTGCCGCGAGCATGATCAACTCGACGATCAACGGCGCGCAAGACCTTACGAACACGTTCGCGAACTTCTCGAAGGCTTCGAAGACTCCCAACACTCAGCGCGGAGGCACTAACTCGACTACCGCGCTCGTGAACTTCGGAACCTACACGATAGGCGTGCGCAAGTACACGTGCCGAGCCGAGATAGCGCGCCAGATCGACGACTTCCTGAGCGTTTACGGCTACAACGTCTCCGTCGTGAAAACGCCCAACATCACGGGGCGCGCATCTTGGAACTACGTTAAAACGGTAGCGGCCAACATGACGGGAAGCGTGCCCGCGAGCTACCTGGCGATGTTCAACAGGCTGCTCGATGCCGGTGTCACGTTCTGGCATACGGACGACGTGGGCAACTACAGTTTGAACAATGCTATAATATAAGAAAGGAGGTATGCATGAACCCTATCCAATCCACGACCACCCCGTACGGGCTTCCCTGGGGCGCCATGCCCAAAAACGCGCATAAAGCCGCTCGCGAGCTGGACAACGTAGCCATGAACTCGCAAACGATGTTCCTCTGGCAGATGCGGCTCTACGAGCTTGCCATGAGCGTTTTCGAGTGGGAGAACCTGCCGGAGGGCATCAACGAGCGTCAGATCGAGTGGTGGCTGCTGCGCGACGGATTCTGCGTTTTCCTGCATGACGAGGACATCGCGCTCGACCCGATCCAGCGCAGCCCGGAAGGCTACGCGATCATGCAGTGCATGTTGGAGGGGAACTTCGACATCTACTCGCAGCCGGTGAACCGCATCGCCTACTCGGTGATGGGGGTCAACATCCCGCTCACCGTCGAGAACTCCGTCATAATCTGGAACTCCAACCTGCGCGTGCCTACCTGGTTCGCGCTCAACATGTACGCGAAGAAGCTGTGGGCGATAGACCGGGCGATCGACGTGAACGTGTGCCAGCAGAAGACCCCGCGCGTGGTGAAATGCTCGCAGAAGCAGCGCCTGAGCTTCGAGAACATGATGGCGCAGGTGGACGAGTACAAGCCGCTCATCATGACGGACAAGGACTTCGACCTCGAATCCATCGACATCCTCGACAACTCGTCGCCGTACGTCGCCGAGCAGCTCTACGAGCTGAAGGACAGATACTGGAAGGAAGCGCTCGGGTTCTTAGGGATAGCAAGCTCCGAGTCCAAGTCGGAGCGCGTCATCGTGGACGAGATGCTGGCATCTTTGGGCGGCACGGAGGCGCAGCGGCTCTGCCGCCTCGAGTCCCGGCAGTTCGCATGCAAGCAGATAAACGAGATCTTCGGGCTCGACGTGGACGTGCATTTCCGCGTGTCGGAGAAGCGCCAAGAGGAGCAGCGGGCTATCGCCGATGGCGAGTTCGACGAATCGAAGCACGCAGACGAGAACGGGATCGAGGTGAACGGCCGATGAGCAAGTACAGCTTGCAGCTTCGCTGGCTCGTGGAGCAGGCGCTTGCCGATGCGAAGCTTCCGAACATCGAGGCTAACTGGCATGCTGCTTACGACAAGCTGGGGCTTGCAGATTATCCCGTCTTCGACGAGACGTACCGCGAGACGCTGAACAACAAGATCATACGGCGCTATTTCATGTACGAGATCGGAGCGGAGACCTCCGGGCTATTCCGAATGTTCGTTCGAGACGCGATGTTTCTGATCATGCCGTACTACAACCAGATGTACTTGTCGGAGATCACGGCGAAGGGGATCCAGCCGCTCATCGACCACACGCGGACGATCACGGAAGACGCGACCGGCACCGCCTCCAACAACGCGAACACCAGCGCAACGTCTACCAGCAATGCACGGGACATTTTCAGCGACACTCCGATGTCCGCGCTCAACTTCGACAACATCAAGGCCGGCAACTACGCGTCCACGGCGGACTTCACCGACGCTTCCGCGACGGATTCCGGCAAGTCGGATTCGAGCGGCAGCTACGACAACAAGCTGTCGCGCACGGAGACCGGGCACGACAAAGCGGAATCCGAACTGCTCTTGATTTGGCGAGGCACGTTCGTTAATATAGACCGTGACGTAGTGGAAGACAAAGCGCTGCGCGAATGCTTCATGACGATATGGTAAGGAGGAGCGCATGAACCAGCCGACACCGGATGTAGCGCCGTTTCGCTACTACGTGCAAATGGTTCTGCCGGCCGTCTACGGCGACGAGCTGAGCTATTACGAGGTGCTTGCCAAGGTGACCGAGAAGCTCAACGAGGTCATCGAGAATTTGAACAAGCAGGGTCAGAACGTGAACGACCTGATGGCGTTCTACAACCAGCTGAAAGCGCAGGTGGACGCGCTTGAAAACGAGGTCGATGCCATCAAGAACGGAGAGTACGTGCATCTGTACCTCGATTCCATCGTTAACTGGATCGACGCGAACCTGCAGTGCCTTGTGGCGAGGATCGTCAAGTTCGTGTGCTTCGGGCTTGGCGACGACGGCCATTTCAAGGCGTACATCCCCGCTACCTGGCAGTTCTTGCAATTCGACACGGGAATGAACCCTGACGACTCGGCCACGTACGGGCATCTGATCATCAAATGGTAAAGGAGAAGACTATGGCAGAATCGACCAAGAACATGACGGTGGGCGCGGGAAGCGCGAGCGCGAGCGTGACAGCCACCGTGACCGATCGAATGCCGGGCGTTCCGTGCCCGGCCAGTCCCGGTTACGAGTATACCGGCATGCGATACGTGCCCGTGTTCGCAGACCCTCCGGAGTGGTCTAGCGCGAACAGCTACGAACCGTTGGAGATCGTCATCCACGAGGGGAATTCCTACACGTCGAAGACGTTCGTTCCCGTCGGCATCGACATCGCGAATTCGCAGTACTGGGTGCTTACGGGCAACTACGATGCGCAAGTAGAACAGTATCGACAGGAAGTAGCAAAGCTTTCTGGAGCCGTGGGAGAGCTGGAGAAGTCGGTTTCTTATCTGGATAATTTCAATGTGCCGGAGCAATTCGGAGCCGTTGGAAATGGAATCGCAGACGATACGGCGGCCATTAGAAGCTGGCTGCAAAGCGGCGAATCGCTAGCTTTGAAGCCCGGTAAAACCTATTTGACTGATTCTATCACCGTGTCGTCTGCGGTTAAAGTGATCTTGGGGTTCAATGCCACTCTGAAATTCAATCCTGATCAAGCCAATGCCTGCGTCGTGATAGATTCCGCTAGGTGCGATATCCAGGGAATCACGATAGATTGCAACGGAAACGGAATAGGAGTCACTTCGCAAGCAACGCGCTGCACCATATCGAAATCGCAAATATTGAATTTCACGCGGATAGGGCTGCAAACCCTAACCGGGACGACTTCTGGGTATGAGGCGGTGTTCGATACTCTTTATATCGTGGCTGCGGACAAAGCAGATTACGGCGTGTATGTTAAACGTGCCGATTGCATCTTCAATAATGTAGTGACTCAAGATTGCATGACTGCTTTCAGATTCGATCAGGGTTCCGCGCTTATAAGCAATTTGCATTCATGGAATCGTGCGGTGCATGCTACCGAAGGATCGGTGATGTTCTCGATTTTCACGCCCGATGTTATCCTGGCGAATAACGTGTATTGCGATACGGTCAAATATCTGATTAACGTTCCGACAACTGTAACCCCCACCGCGACTATAACAGCTAAAAACGTTCTCATGCTGGCACCGGAAGGATTCGATCAGTTCATCTGCAAAACCTATTCGGGGGCGACCAACACATACGGCGTGCATGTTCAATACAATAATTTTCCGGGCAGGAACCCGAAAACCTATAACGTGAACACGTTTCAAGGTATCGCGGAAAGCATGATCAGGGTGGCAGATGGATCGGAAGTTCTTGGCCCGACTTATACTTCAATGAGGAACACGATAGGATGGGGCTTCAAACCAGGACTCTCGAATACGCCGAAAACCGGAATGAGCGTGTACCGCCAACTGTTGAACATAGGCTATATCGGATACTTCGATCTTACCTCTACGACTGAAATCACGCCTTCAGCCGGATATGTTGCAATCGGAAACATGCCTCCGGTTTCTTCTACTGAAACAGGTCTTCGAACTGTTGGATTCTGCAAAGTGGGGAATGAAATGAGGGTTATAGCGTTTGATTATTCAGATAAAACGGTTAAAGTCGAAGCAAGCGCCAATATTCCGGCGAACACGCGGATAGCCGGCAACGTGTTCTTTTCCATGTACTAGGAAGCAATAAGATGGCTGCCGAACCGACAGGCGGGGGCAACCCCAACTTCTTCAAGACCTTCAAGGGGGCGTACAGTCACGCCCCCTCCCCCGAAGCGATGTTCACCAGCGAGCGGGTCATGCTGTCCTGCGTGAACGACGTGCAGTTCCAAGGCGACTGCATGATAATGAACTACACGCCGGGCGCGACGCTCACGACCCTGCCCCCGGAATGCCGGCCGTCGACCGAGGTTCGCGTTCCCGTCGTCGTGGACACGCGCCTTGACGTGCTGGCGGTGCAGACGAACGGGGTCGTTTCCCTGAATGCATCCACCGACGGCATGGTGTATCTGGCGGGGCTGTCCTTCAATAAAAGCATGAACTGGTATTCTAATTAGGAGGAATCAAAGATGGATGTTAACGATATTGTCGCTCTTATCGGTAGTCTGGGCTTCCCTATCGTTGCTTGCGTGGGAATGTTTTACCTGTACAATCGTACTCTTAAGGACTTTACTAGCACACTTAACGACATTGCGAGCGAGATTAAGGAGCTACGGGAAGAACTTAAAGAGCTGATCAAGAATGCTTAGGGGCATCGACATATCGAACTGGCAAGCCGGGTTGGACGCGGATAGCGTGTTCCCGAACGTGGACTTCGTGATCTGCAAGGCGACCGAGGGAATAGATTTCGTGGACGGATACTGCGACGACTGGGTGCAGTGGTGCCGCGCTCACGGCAAGCCCTGGGGCTTCTACCATTTCGCGAATTTCAACGATCCCATGAAAGAGGCTGTCCATTTCATAGACAACGCGAGCAACTATTTCGGCGAAGGTATTCCGGTGCTTGACTGGGAGGGCGGCCAAAGCGTTGAGTGGGTCAACGAGTTCGTGAACATTGTCCACGATCAGACCGGAATCTGGCCGTGGATCTACGCCAACCCCTGGCTATTCAACCAGGGCGGCGTGGAGCCTAACTGCATGCGCTGGATCGCGAGCTACCCCGACGTGCTGCGCCCGGGACTCGACTACGACCCTGGCGAGCCTCCGGAGACGGACGGCCTAGTCGGCTGCTGGCAGTACGCGTCCGACGGCCGCGTGCCCGGATACGCGGACAACCTGGACGTGAATCATTTCTTCGGAAGCGTCGGCGCGTGGTCGGCGTACGCGGGCGTCCCATCTTCGGGACAACCTGACCCGTCGCCTTCGCAGTCGGTTTTGGAAAACGATAGATTCCGCGTGACAATCGACGAGAAGTAATGTATGATGGTCATGCGCCGGAAAGCAAGCTATCTTCTGCGTCTGTGGGGCACCCGGTGAAACGGGCACGGGCGCATACGGAGAACAGCCCCCTCTGTGATAGTCTTTTCGGTTAGCACCCTTTGACTTAGCCCCTGTCGCTTGGGCATCCATGATGGCAGGGGCTTCTTCGATAAAGGGCGGGCATTCCAAGTCAAAGGAGAAACGTGGCAAAATACTGGGACATATCCAAGACGCTTTCGTACAACTGCCTGTTCAATTTCATCTACGGAATCAGAGGCGCGGGCAAGACCTACACGGGGCTGCAGCACTACGTCAAGCGGTATCTGCGCACGGGAAGACGGTTCATGTACCTGCGGCGCACGGAGGAGGAGTTGAAGAACCTGGCCACCCGCAAGGACGGACGGCTCTTCAACCACGTGCAGAAGGAGTTCCCGGGGCATGCGCTCTGGGCTGAATCCAACATCCTTCATATCGACAAGGAGATATGCGGCTACGCGCAAGCGCTGTCAACGGCGCGCAAGCTCAAGTCCGACGCGCTGGACAACGTGGACGCTATCCTGTTCGACGAGTTCGTCATCGACAAGGGGTTCCAAACGTACCTTCCCGACGAGGTGACGGCGTTCTTGGAGCCTGTCTCTTATACACATCTCCGAGCCCACGAGACACTCGCTAATCTCG
>ENA-OXES01000947-OXES01000947.1-human-gut-metagenome-genome-assembly--contig:-NODE-947-length-7794-cov-10.8594_pt1 | contig 7794 bp, 10 predicted proteins | sample MGYA00249829_ERZ652252 | MGnify/ENA primary metagenome ERZ652252 (study PRJEB26925, sample SAMN05826675) | human gut metagenome | biome: ENVO:2100002; feature: ENVO:00000062; material: ENVO:00002003... | reverse complement strand
AGCCCGAAAGTAGTAGATGCTACAAGAGGGAAAAACAAAAAACAATCTTAAAATTTAAGCATTATGACATTCAGAGAATTTATGAAAGAAAACGGTAACGAAGTAAAAAAAACAACGTTTTGGGAAGATTTTTCGCTAGCAGAGCGATTTGGCCTTTCGGCTATTCAGTACACGTTCAATCGTGCTTTCAAAGAGTGGAAAGAAGATTACGAATTTCTAACCGAACTGGTATTGGTGCTTAACCATAAGGTATGGCAATACCACGAAAAAAGACCGGAGTTCGCGGAACTCTACAATACCCTTTGGGAACAGACCGACCAATATGCGATGGAGAATCTGAAAGATGAAGAGCTAAGTTATTTCTTTGATGTAACGGATTAAGCGTAGGAGTGTAGGGAGCCGGCTTTGGTCGGGTTCTCTTCCGTGCAGATCCCTTTTTATTAGTGCGGATTCCCCTTTTATTTTACATTGCCATGTGTTACTGACATAAAATTGTGTTGCACAATTTTCGTTTCTATCGGAATAGCCATTTGTATCTTTTGGGGTTGGATTTACCTTGTTGGAGATTACGATTGCAGAATTACAGAAGCTACGCGAAAGCGAAGACCATATAGAATTTAAAGAGGCAAAGCATAATTACCCGTTTGCCGGAGGAAAACACGTTGATCTGAAAGATAGGCGGCGGTGTGTATTGGGGTATATTGTCGCCTTGGCGAATGAAAAGGGTGGACGATTGGTATTAGGAATGGTATATGCTCCATGCGGTTGTCGGTTCGGATTTTGCAGAAAAAGAAGTGGGAGAACTCACAGATGAAATCTACGAAAGATTAGGAATAAGGATAGAAGCTACCGAACTTTACGAAGACGGTGCGTGTGCTTGTACTATCTGTTCCATCTCGTCCCGTAGGTAGATTGTTGAGATTTGAGGGAGTACCTCTTATGCGTACAGGGGAAAGCCTGCGGGCAATGTCCGATGCCGATATTTTCAGGATATTGTCTGAACAGGAACCGGATTTTTCAGCCAAGATATGCGAAGGGCTTACTATAGAGGATTTGGATAAGGAGGCCATAGCGGAAATGAAAACCCAATATGCGCGAAAGCAGGAAAATCCGTTGTTTCAAAACTATCCCGACGAACAAGTGCTGTCTGATTTGGATTTGTTGAAGGACGGGAAATAGAATTATGCGGCACTTATTCTGCTTGGGAAATCCGAAGCCATACGGAAATATCTCCCTCAGAACAATATCGTTGTAGAGTTCAGGATGTATCACTCGATGATACAATATACCGCTTGCAAAGAATTTCTGTTGCCGTTATTCATAACGATTGACAAGGTATGGGATTACATCAACCAGCCTGCCAGCAATCCGCTTCTGTATTACAATGACGGCTCTTATATATTCGATATACCATCTTTCAACAAAGAGGTAATCGGAGAGGCGATATTGAATGTTTGCTGCCACCGCTCAATGTTGATTCAGAGCGATGTCGTCATCAAGCAATATCTCGATAGTATAACCATTACCAATGCTGGTGGTTTTCCGTCCGGAGTGGATATGAACAACATTTTGACAGTGAACAGTGTTCCGCGCAGTAAACTGATGAGCGAGGTATTGCAGAAAACAGGATTGGTGGAGCGTTCCGGTCAAGGAGTGGAAAAAATGTTCTACAACTGTATTATGGAAGGGAAAGCACTGCCTGACTATTCGGGAACAGACTCGTATTAGGTAAGTCTCACATTCAATGCTCCTATACTTGATACGGCTTTTGTTATTTTCATCAGGAAGGTACAAGACAATAGATCTGCCGCCGAGCACTTAATGTCTTTGAATTGCTGGCTTTGCACAAAATAGCAATGAGGAATTATGAGGGACTTGAAGAAAAGACTTTAAGGAAATTATCGGAAGAAAAACTTATCGTTTACGAAAACGGCTCTTATCGTTTGTCCGAGGAATATCGGAATGAGTTTGCTGAAAGACTGAAGGGCTTGAGCATGACTCACCTTAAGTTGGTTTCAGACTGTTTTTATAAAAATGGTTATATAAATCGTTCTCTTCTCAAAAAGGTATTTCAAGACATGTTGTCCGAAAAACAAATTAGAGGCTTGATTTCAAAGATGGAAAATGCAGGGATTATACAGAAAGATGGTGCAGGCAAATATACCCGTTGTGTAAAAGCACCGGATTTTCCATCGATTGTCTAGGGCCGCAAGAATCAATTTTAGGGCCGTAAGATTTCAACTGTCTGTTTATTAGCTTATTTGATTAGGGCCGCAAAAGTCGATTTTACGTCCACAAAGATTTCCGACAATAGACTGAAAAATATGAAAAATCCTTGTAATAATTTGGTGATTATCGCAGGGATTTGATTTTTTAGCACTCCTAATCAAAAGATTTAGATAAGCGGAGCCTTATGATCTACTTTCCATACAATGAGGAAATGTGTAGTTATACTGATACATGGGTGGGTGAACTATATGAAAACGAGTATCCATTGGTTTCTAAAGGGTATAGTCAGGAATAATCAATTTGAAAACTCATAAACTTCTGAATTCGAAGCCCGAATATGGCAGTTTGTATTTGCAAGCCAAGGTATGTGATAGTGGGACCTATTTCTTACTTGACAAAGACAAAAAGACAATATGTAAAATTGCAGATTATGTTCCTAACAGTTTAATTCCAGAGGTAGATGGTTGTGGCGATTATATTCGTCTTAGAATCAATGAGGATGACATGATAAATTGGTTTGAAGAACCGGACTTTTTTGACTTTATGGAAGACTCTGAGGTTGTTGAGAAAATCGATGTGCACATTAAAGAAGAAATCTATACTGTATACCAAAGTCGAGTTCACTTATAACCAGCTTATGGCAAAATTGTTTCGATTGCCTAAATTCATACAGATGGAAATAGGAAAGGCGTTGATAGCAAATGCTTCGGAAGAATTTGAAAAGGAAGAGTAAGAACATCCTTCTTGAGTTACATAGTTTATAGTAATGAACCCTGCTAAATTATATCTTCACTGATATAATATCTATATTCATATAGACTCAGTTTCTTGTTCTGTCATGCGGTATGTGGAGTTTATTTACTAATTTTGCACTGATTTTGAAATAACATAAAACTAACAATGCAGAGAATTTGGATGGGCATACTATCAATCACCACAATTTAGGGTAATAAACGCTCGGAATGTGTGTTGAATGTTCATGTCTCCGGTATTGAATCTCGTATTGTAAATACTTTCCAGCGAACATAATAAAGTACATTTTACTATACTTTGATCTAGAATAGAGACTGAATGGCTGGAGAGTCTTTAGTAAACTTTTCAACTATTTTGTTTTATACCCATTTATGGCAGTTACTTTTGTGATACTTCTCTGTCATTTCCGTTTGATGGGTGATTGATAACTTGATTATTAACGTGCAGTGATGCACATAAATTGAGAAGAAATAAATTATAAATTTGATGGCAGCAAGGTGTTCTTTACATCTGATACCCACTTTTATCACGGAAATAGACACTGTCTGGAATTTTGTGTAAATGGAAACAGGATTCACTTGTAAGTTCTCTTATATCTGGATTCTGTTTTCAAATATAAGCATAAATTGGTTCATAATTTGAATCCCGTATTTTCCATTTACACAAAATATTCTATAGTGCCGAATTATACAATTTATTAGTGCTTCTCGTATAGCATCATGAGCAGGTGTTTCTTCTTGTTGTATACCATCTTTTATCATAATAGGATGTGGTAAAACCTGTATCAATCTATTATATACTTTTATATAGAAATGATAGAGGTTTGCTTCCCACATTCTGTCCAGATAGATACGGTGTGTCCACCTTACATTAGAATCTCTGTGGTGATTAGCATCAGCAAACATACGTCTTATTTCTGCTTCTGTACATAGATAGTTATCTTCATGGTTTCTTCTGTAGGTATACTTACCTTTTCCTTGTTGTGATCCAAGATTTTTAAATGATTGATATTGCCTAAGGTTATAAAAAAATAATAGAATAGGTATTAGTTTGCGATATTTGTAGAAATGATGCAAATAGATTAATCTTATTTGTGGATATGGATATTTAGTTATATATTTGTGGAAAAACAAATTGTATGATAGCAGAAATTAGATTTAAGAACATGTTCTCATTTAGAGACGAGGCTATATTAAGTTTTGAAGCTGATAGAAGTAAGGATATGGAATCATATCATGTTGTTGAATTGGGTGGCGGTGTGAGACTATTGAAAGTGGCTGTTATTTATGGAGCAAATGCTTCGGGTAAGAGTAATATTATTAAGGTTTGTGATTTTATCAAGTCATTCATTACTTATACTCCACTTAATAAGGCAGAACAAATTCAAGTAGTCCCGTTTCTCCTGAATAAAACAAGTTCAAAGCAGTTATCTGAATATTCGATTTCGTTCTATTTGAAGAATGAGGGGAAAGCTGTTTGTTATGTCTACTCAGTAGCTTTAGATAGATGGCACGTAGCAAAGGAAAGTTTAATTTATTATCCAAGTCAACAGCCTGCTACTATATTTGAAAGAAATACTGAGAATAACGTATCTGTTATTAAATTTGGACAGAAAATCAAGATGTCGCAAGCTGTCAAAGAGGAAATAACATTGAAGTGTTTGCATAATATGTCAGTTTTTGCTGCCTATATGCAGGTGAATACACATATTGTAGAACTAGAGACGGTTCTTCAGTATCTAACCAATCAGGTTATGCCGGCTATTGTACCTGCATCATCTTTAAGTCGTTATGCCGAAGAATCAATCAAGAATGAGTCAGCAAAAGATTATATTTTGAGATATCTGCAGGAAGCAGATTTTAATATTTCAAATATTACTTCCAAAGAACAGGAAACGCATAAGGGGCCGATTAATTATACTATGTATCAGCATAAAGTTTCATCTGATTATGGTAACAATGATTATTATGAGTTCTTGGAACTGTTTGAATCGGACGGCACTATTCGTACATTTGGCTTGGCTGCTCAAGTACAAAAGATTCTTGAAAAAGATGCTTTTCTCGCAGTTGACGAGATTGAATCTTCTCTTCATCCAAAATTGATAGAATACATCATTGAACGTTTTCTAAAAGAATCAGAACAGGCACAGTTGTTGCTCACAACGCATTATGATGGACTGTTAGGAGAGGAAGATTTGCTTAGAAAAGATAATGTTTGGTTTACTGAAAAGAATCTGGATGGTTCAAGTGTACTGTATCCTCTGACAGACTTCAAGGGATTGAATAGGATCAGTTCTTTCCAAAAGGCATATAAGTTCGGTAAATTCGGTGCAGTTCCTAATCTATAATCGTGTATTTTTATGAGAAAAGCAAGAAAAAATACAGCGACCAGACAGATTATTCATATCGTCGGTGAGGGTTTGACTGAGTTATTCTATTTCAGTCATTTGAAAAAAATACTTGGTTATAGATACTCTATTTCTCCTCGTTTATTTGAAAACAATAGTATTGAGAAAATAGAAAAGAAAATAAAGGAACTTCTGGATGAAGATGTCTTTGTAATATGTGTTTTTGATGCTGATGTTAGCAGGCGTTCTGATGCAGAGAATAAAAAAATGGTATCGCTCAAAAAGAAATATGAAAATAATGCTAATGTGATTCTTTGTGATAGCTTACAGTCAATAGAATATTGGTTTTTACTACATTTTGAAGATACATGTCGACATTTCCAAGATTCAGCAGCAACAGAAAGAGCATTAAAGCAATATCTGCCAACATATGATAAAACTCGGAAATACCTTGAGAAGGATAAATGGGTTAAAGAAATACTTGCAGGCTCAAAAATGGATAAAGCATGTGAACTGGCCGAAAAATATAAAGGTAGAGATTCTTATAGTGAGATTTATAAGGCGATTAAAAAAGTTAGTGAATCGTTGTAATAAATATGAATTGATGAAAAAAAAGATTTATATGTTGTTTTGGGAATCATAATTAGTGGAATTGCTATTGCATTTATCATTAATACGTTGTTGGCATATGGTAATGTTATTAAAACAAATCTTTCAAATGACTCGTGGTTAAATTTTTGGGGAAGTTATAGTAGTGGAATTTTTGCTGTTGTAGTAGGTTATCTTGCTATTATTTATAGTAATAGAAATAGTGAGAAAGCTATTCTACAACAAGAAAAACTGTTAATTCGTCAACAAAATATTAAAAAGTTGGATGATTATAATAACTGTCTAAAAAATAATTTGGCTTTACTTAATATAGTAGATGTTATGGGAATTACTGTTGGTCTTGACCATCAGAATATATCATTATCTAAATCAGAAATATGTCAAATGAAAGGTCGAATCTATGCACCAGATTTGCAGTATAGATATGTGTTTGAAGTTGATGTACAACGCCAGAAAACAAATTTAGAAAAGACTTATGAAGAATGCTGGATTAAAGCACGTATTGGACTATCGGATTTATTGGATCAAGAACTCTCTTTTATAGAACGTGTTAATCAAAACAGATATGATATTCAAATAAAAGAGAATAATATGCATCGAAAAAATATCTTATTGGAATTAAGTAAACAAGCGGTAGATATAGAAAAGAGAAAGTTATTTCTGCAAGAGATTAAGGATGTTAACATGGAACTGGAACGATTAGATAAAAAAATTATTTCATACTATGATGATGTTGATAAGATGACCACTTCGATTAAAGATTTTTCGCTTGAATTAAATAGTACTATAAAGGTCTTATTTGATATTTCTTTATTGCTTATTAAAGAGAAAGAGGCTCAATTTAAATTAGAAAAATAAGGGTTTGGTATATATGTTTTAAGTTTTAGGATCACTAGTGTCCCATTAAAATTGGTCCGAATTAAAATTTAAATGAACTTGGCCTATTTGGTCCGAATCGTTCTTTGTCATTTTGAAATTTAGTTTTATCAAAGAGGTCTCTCAGATGAGTTTTATCTGTCAATGAGATATTCAATATTTGTAGTACTTCGTATGTACTTTACTAGTCTACATACTAAATAAGGCACGCTATATTTATATTTCTGCAATCCTATATGATAAGAACCGGTAAGTTTGACTTTTGTACGATATCGGAAGTGGTAAGGTTTATGAAGAAGTTTTCCTAATGCTGGCGTTTCCTCCTAATCAAATATGTCTATACAGATTTTTCGGTAGTTGAGGAAGGCTTGCTGTTAAACACATAATAAATAAAGCTTGTAAATAGAGAAGGCTGAAGAATGAAGTCATAGAATTTAGCGCATGATCTTTTCTTTTTATCACTGAACTTATCGTTTTTCAGTAATATTTTGTAATTTTGCCACACAATTGAGAAACATATAAAATATGGTAACTATATATTGCCTTAAAGTGTGAATCCTTGTTAAGCGGTAGGATATAGAAAATATAAACCTTCTATAAATCGTATAATCGTGTATAGAGGATTTTGCTGTAAGATAGTATATAGTCACCTAATATTTTGCCCTAAATAATATGTAATGCATAGTCATGGATAAGGACATAAATCGCATCAAAGGAATGTTGGCAGAGAAGAAGCGCACAAACAAGTGGCTTGTAGAACAATTACCTTAGATCCTGCTACAGTATTAAAATGGTGCACGAATGCAGCATAATCCAGCCTCGAGACTCTATTTCAGATAGCAAAGGTGCTAGAAGTAGGGGAAGAAGAGGTGCTCGTTTATCCTTCAAAGATGTGACAATAACATATAAGAAATATACTGATGGATATGCAAGTAGAAGAAATAACACAAATATTACGAGAGTCACCAAGCGTACGACTC
>ENA-OXES01000935-OXES01000935.1-human-gut-metagenome-genome-assembly--contig:-NODE-935-length-7876-cov-15.9133_pt1 | contig 7876 bp, 6 predicted proteins | sample MGYA00249829_ERZ652252 | MGnify/ENA primary metagenome ERZ652252 (study PRJEB26925, sample SAMN05826675) | human gut metagenome | biome: ENVO:2100002; feature: ENVO:00000062; material: ENVO:00002003... | reverse complement strand
ATTAAACTAATCAATTTTTTCAAACGGAAACGCATGAAGATAGCTCACTGCCACCGTCATATTGCCAAAAGCGAATACCAGCCTTGTATTGCGGTGCAAACGCATGATACATCCCTCTTTCCCCCGAAAGACACCACCGGTAATACGGATTCGTTGCTTTTTCTGAAGATAGTCCTCCAAAGGCCGGTTCATCAGCTCGATATTGTAAGGCATGGATTCATACAGATAAATAAATTCCTCCATCTGACGTTGAGGAATTACCGCCGCACGGTGTGTGTTATAGTCCGTCACCAGATACTGGCGGGGAAGCATGGCAGACAGAATACATTCCAACTGCCCCAAGGGGGCACATACAAACAGCCAACCGTTGCCTTCAATCCCTTTCTCGTTCGTCAACGCATTCAGTTTCTGAGTGGAGCCGGTAGCAAAAGCCTCTTTCACCACCCGGGCAGAGTCACGGCGAGCGGTATATTCCTCTTTGGTATAAGCACATTGCTCGAAACGTTTCCTATGATCGGTGGCAGTGTAAGAAAACACCTTGAAGCAAAAAAATCTCTCTTCTACGGTACCTGATGGTGTACGAAGCCGAACAGCTTTCCTGCCACTGAAAACACTGATATAGCGTTTCAGTTCTTTGTTGGAAAGATACAGATAATACCAGCCGAGTTCAGGGTATTCTTTTCCTATTCCCGCCATTGGCGTGATTCCTTCATTTGACCCCAGGTCTGAGCCGGAAGCGATTGAACTGCAGAGCAGTAACTTAGGCGCTTCGCCCGTTATGTCTTGATTTGAAAGGAACGCTTGATTTTCAAGCTCCATACTATTTTCTGTTACCATCAAAACATTACTTTTTATGTATGTCTTTTTGGGGTTCTCTTAGTAAGAGAACCCCAAAAAGACATATACTGCTGACAATAAGATATTTACGAATAATCAGAGATGGATAATTTGCAAACAAATATCATAAGAATCCTTATCAGAGACTGATTCCTGAATAAAAGATTTCCGTATTTGAATTATTATAGCTACATTTGCAGCGGAATGGGGTTCTCTTACTAAGAGAACTCCATTTTTTTTATTCTAACAGATTCATTTTCAAGATAGATCCAAGAAAGACCAAAAAGGAACACATAAATTCCTTTTCCGCACTCATTAAAAGAACAAATAATAAAACGCAAAAGCGGCCACTTACGATAAAAATCGAAAGTGACCGCTAAAAAGAGATTTATTTCTCTAATATAAGGATCTAACAGTACGGAGTTACTTCACCACAAATCCTCTCTTATCCAGATAAGCTTTGAATTTATGCAAATATTCTTCATCCGGACCATCAAAGAAGGATACACCGGATGCCCCGTTATTGTACGCTTCATCCAGCGCCTCTTCAAAATTGTCCTTAATATCACCAAACATCAGTCCGGCATATATCTTGGCACGCCCATTCACCGTTTCAACGCTTTCCTTTACCGAACGCCCGATCCATTCAGGACCTTCATAATAGAATTTATTATAAATCATCGGATAATAAGCATCCAACGTCCATTCTCCCCAATCTTGGCGCACCATCTTGCGAGCCATGGACGGCCCCGGGAACACTGCGGCAGAAATAGCTTTATGATCGGCTTTCACCGCTTTGGTAATGGCATCCACCACACGAGTGATGGCATCCAGACGGAAATTGATCCAACTCTGGTTTTCCATCGGATACTTTAACTCCAACGGATCCTGTCCTGTTTTAGCTTTAAACAATTCACGGCAGACATCACAATAACAATAGTCATATTCCGGCAACTCTTCTTTCTGCTCTATACCATAGTTTTTCCATAGGCTGACAGGCAAGATTACATCCGGCATACGGACATAATCCAGATGAACACCATCCACATAAGGCTTATGGGCTTCCTTTACATAGTCTTCTGCCAGATACTCTGCCACACCTTGGTGATTAGGGCACAAGAAGCGATAATAATCCACGTAGGCCGGTTTGTCGTGACAAGACTCGCCTTTACGGTTCACGGCATACCAGTCGGGATGCTTGTCCAGCAGTTCCCTGCGGTTCATCGTCCATTTCCAATAATGTGCCTCCAGTCCGGCTTCTTTGCAAAGACGATAAATATTTTCATTGTATCCCTCGAACATGACACCCGAAATACCACATTCTTTCAACAACGCAAACCATTTTTTCCATTCGGCATCCGAACGGTTATTCAGACGCATCCACAACCAGTTTTTAACTTCACGGGCAGGTATCTTTTCTGTCCGGAAACGTCCTTCATTATTTATCACATAACGGACTCCTTCAGCAGGATTGGTTATAGCTATCTGATAGGTGTTCTGAGTCGCTTCCACCGCAATCCGGGCATCAGCCGGAAGATCTTTCAACTCTTTATCAGTCAAAAAGAATTGTTCTGTGGCACGCAAGTAGTTATGTTGTTTACTATAATTATCCTGCTGTGCGTAGAACATGGCCCACAGCAATTTATAGATAGCCTGATTGTATGGATAAACCAACTCATCCTGCGAGGTTCCCACTTGCTTGTCTACGAAATAAAGATATCCCCAACGGTCGGGCATGTGCATATCAATTCTTCCGGTAGGAGTCCATACCCAGTTTTCCTCAGGTCCTTTCTCCTTCAGCCACTGTACACGCGAGAAGTTGATGCGCCAGGTGTTGCCGGCCTTCAACGGATTGTTAAAGTTCATGGTCAGCGCCTGATGAGGAATGGCCATTTCCACACTCCAATACTTATCTTTATCTTTTGATTTATTCAGTGTACCTTCACAATGGATGGCGGTCTTCAATCCGGGGCAGTCCCATTGCACCATGAAATTTCCACCCGAACGATAAGGTTTGTCCAGCATCAGGTCGAAAATCACGCCACGCGCATTGGTTTCTATTTCAAAATAATTGTGTCCGTCGCTATCCGGATCGATAAATACTTCAAAGTCATTGTCATAATAGATGATGGTATCACGCTGGGTAAGACGTGCCTTGATATCCTCTTCTTGAAGAACAGCTCCTACATATAAATATTCATCATCCCACAGCATCTTGGCGGTAGTTTCATATTTGGGAGTCGGGAATCCTTCACCGCTTATATCTACAAACGGAGCGGTAGGCGCCGCCTTCTTCCAGGAACTTTCATTCAGTTTACCATCTATTTTCAACTTTCCATCCGGACGATAACATACATAGGTACGCGGTTCGGTCAGAAAACGTTCATATTGTTCAAAAAGGCTTTGTGCCATTGCCGGAAAAGTAACCAGCAGAAGCAACAGGGTATAAATAAGTTTCTTCATCTATTTTTCTGATTCAGATTAGTTATTATCTTGCACTTGTCCCACTCCACGATAGAGTTTGATCGGTCCATCCAGCAACACGGCCAGCACGGTAATCTGCTCATCCTGTACCTGTTGGGGTACATCAATATAAAGATTGCCCGGTACTGAGTTCCAATAATTTTTATTGTAGACCTTGTAATTCAACATAGCTCCGTTACCAACCACCCATATACGGTTCACTTTGTTCATCAGCCCTTTTACTTCCACCGGACCGTTAGGTTTGTAAGGGAGGTATAAATACAGAATATCCCCCGCCTTATTCAGTGTGGTATATCCCTGGAAATGCTCGGTAGGAATCCCTGCGCGAGTTTCATAAATAGCTTCTTTATGCTTCTTGGTCCATCGGCCGAACTCCTTCAACACAGCGATCTGTTCTTCAGGAATGGAACCGTCCTCTTTCGGACCGATATCCAATAAAAGATTACCGCCCATGCTCAGGCAGTCTACAAATGTACGAAGCAAGATATAGGGTGATTTATAGTTGCTGTCTGTATGCTGATATCCCCATGAATCATTCATGGTCATACAAAGCTCCCAATATTTATCCTCGGGACGCACCACCGGCACTCCCTGTTCGGGAGTAGCATAGTCGCCATATCCCTGTATGCGCGAATTGATAATCACATTCTTATTATCCGAACGGAGCAGATCTACAATACCTTTGGAATTCCATGCTTCCGCACTTTGCTCCCAATCCCCGTCGAACCAATACAGATCCGGCTTCCAGGTTTTGTTCAGCTCCGCCAATTGTCCGAAATTGAACTTGTTGAATCTGGCCCAACGTTCAGGATCATTTTTATAACGTACTTCCGTACGGGTTTTGTTTGGGTAATCAGGATGAGACCAGTCCAATAAAGAATAATAGAAGCCAAGTTTCAATCCTTGTTTTCTTACTTCCTTTACAAAGGGAGCTATGAGATCACGTTTTGCCGGAGTGCTTTTCACGACACTGATATCTCCTACTTTGGTATCCCATAACGCAACTCCGTCATGATGTTTGGTAGTTATCACTGTATATTTGGCTCCACTTTCTTTTATCAGATCCACCCAAGCCTTCGGATCATACTTGGAGGCTGTGAAACCTTTTTCCTGCTCCATGTATTCATCATAGGGCAGGTAGTTGTTAAAGAAGGACCAGCTTTCGGACACTCCTCTGACGGAATAAATTCCCCAATGGATAAAGATACCCAACTTGGCTTGTGAAAACCATTCCATTCTCTTGTCTTTCTGCTCGACTGTTTCATTCTGTAGCGTATCTTGTGCCCGTAAAGGAGAAGCTGCAATCAGCAGACTCAGGAACGCTAACGATAATCGGTTCTTTTTCATATATAATAGGTTTGATTAGTTAGGATAGCATGTCAGTATTATTAAAATTTACAGCTATATAATGGACAAAGATAATGTATTTTTATATTTTATTCTATCTTTGCACCCCTAAAACAGAACAAATATGAGCGCAAAGAAAAAGAAACAATCCAATAGTCCCCTGAGAGTCATCATTATTTTAGTATTACTGGGACTTTTGGCATATAAACATCAATTGTTTGACGGGAAACTGCTTGAAAATATCCCCACTATCGAAAGCAATGAAGAAAAGCCAGAAATACTGACCTCGCCCCAGCATGACGGTGCATTGGAAATTCCGATGATACAATCAAGTACAGGCGGCCAGATTCTGAAACGTAAAGGATATACCCTGTCTTATAATGCCGATTACAAAACTCCACAATGGGTGGCGTGGGAACTTACTAAAAAAGAAACAAAAGGAAAAGAAGGGCGAACAAATAAATTCTTGCCCGACCCGGACGTACGTGGAGCCAAAGCATATACGGGAGATTATACAAAATCAGGATATGACCGGGGACACATGGCCCCTGCCGCCGATATGAAATGGAACAAACAAGCCATGGAAGAATCTTTTTATATGAGCAACATTTGTCCGCAAAATCCGAATCTGAACCGCGGCGACTGGAATGACCTGGAGGAAAAGTCACGCCAATGGGCAAAAAAATATGGAGCCGTGTATATTGCCTGCGGACCTATATATGATACTAAACGCCCCAAAAGAATTGGCAACAATAAAGTGGCAGTCCCCCATGCTTTCTATAAAGTCATATTGATAAATGATAAGAAAAATCCGCAAGCCATAGGATTTATTTTCCCCAACAGCGCCGGACATAAGCCACTGAAGAAATATATGGTAACAGTAGACAGCGTAGAGAAAAGAACGGATATCGATTTCTTCCCTGCCCTGCCGGATGAAATAGAAAACAGAATCGAAGCGGAGTTGGTACAAGAATTACCGTAGTCTATCACACATACGCAGGCATGAAACGATACATACGTATGTATACCCCCACACATACGTATGTGTGGGGGCACACGAACGTACGGGTTTTATTTCACTTCCAGCACTACGATAGACTTGGCAGGAAGAGTCACTTTCAAGCTTCCTTTATTGACCTTTGCTCCGGTAAATTCTTTCGGGGCAACCACATTCGGTTTCTCGAAACTATTGTAATCACCTATATTGTTAGCAGTCAGAATACGGCCGGTAACACTCTTGGCCTTTACCTCACCCAAGTTCAACTCTATTTCCTGCGATTCCTGCAAATCCACATTAGACAAGGAAATATGAATCAAACCGTTTGCATCCCGTGAAGCTGTAGCACTTACCATCGGGACAATACGGTCGTCGCGTACAATCTTGCGTTCACAGTTCAGTTCCAAAGGAAGATAAGTAGCATCCTGATGCACTTTATACATTTCAAAGACATGGTAAGTCGGTGTCAGAACCATCTTGTCGTCCTTTGTCAAAATCATAGACTGAAGCACATTGGCAATCTGGGCAATGTTTGTCATCTTGATGCGATCCGTATATTTATGGAAAACATCCAGTGTCAAAGAGGCCACGAAAGCATCGCGCAACGTGTTCTGCTGATACAGATGTCCACGGACAGTTCCCGGCTCTTCATCCCACCAGGTTCCCCACTCGTCCACCATCAAACCGATTTGCTTCTTCGGATCATATTTATCCATAATTGCCATATGCTTCTTCAGCACCGGTTCTATTTCCAGACATTTGCCCATAGTCCAATAATAATCATCATCAGTGAACTGTGTAGCCGATCCTTTGCTTCCACTCCATCCCATCACTGTATAATAATGTAAAGACACACCGGCCATACGGTGACCTACATTCTTCATCAGTACTTCTGTCCAGTTATAGTCATAATCACTGGCACCACTTGCAATCTTGAACAAGTGATTGCCATCATAGTCACGACAATAAGTGGAATAACGGCGGTACAAGTCTGCATAATATTCAGGACGCATACTGCCTCCGCATCCCCAACTTTCATTACCTACCCCAAAGAATTTCACTTTCCATGGTTTTTCACGACCGTTCTCCTTACGCAGTTTCGCCATCGGGCTACCTTGTTCGGAAGTCATGTATTCCACCCATTTCGCCATTTCTTCCACACTCCCACTTCCTACATTACCGCTGATATAAGGCTCACAACCTATCAGCTCACACAAGTTCAGAAATTCATGTGTTCCGAAACTATTATCTTCCACTGTACCTCCCCAATTGTTATTGACCATTCGGGGGCGGTTCTCTTTCGGACCGATACCATCCATCCAATGATATTCATCGGCAAAACATCCGCCCGGCCAACGAAGCACCGGCACTTTCAAATCTTTCAATGCCTGAAGCACATCATTACGATAGCCTTGGGTATTGGGAATTTTAGAATCCTCACCTACCCACAAGCCTCCATAGATACAGGTGCCCAAATGCTCTGCAAATTGCCCGTAAATATGTTTACTGATGATTTCTTTCCCTTGCTCGGGATGTACATTGATAGTCGCTTTCTGTTGGGCAAATACCGGCATTGCAGCGAACAATGCCAAGCCCATAAGTGCATTTTTCATGATTAAAAATAAAATAATTAATTATACTATATTTGCGTTCTCGTTTTTCGTTTGGTCAAATTTACACATTTTACATCAACCGGATAGTGGACAAAATTGTATTTTTAGGGGTACAAAATCGTCAAAAGTAGAAAAGAAACGGATATTTGCCTATATTTGCATACAAAAAAGCCCGATAGACTAAAATGAATAAAAAGAAGCGTACTATTGTATGGATTGTTATCCTTATCATTATCCTGATAGGAGCAGGCGGTGCAGGAAGTATATATTACTATTTCTTTGCCAAACAATTCCAACTTACAAAAACCACCTATATTTATATAGGGATATTCAGTAAATGTCTCTAAAAAATAAGATGGCATATGAAGATGATAGGGCATGACCATTTCATATGCCATTCTTATTGTCATTTTTCCGTGCTTTCTCACATACTTCTATCCGACAGGACATGACGTTCCGGAAGAAGTCTGATGACCTCTTCTGATTCTGTGAGTAAAATCATATCATGCTGCTTTAGCTGTTTTGTTTCTGATTTTTTCTATTATCAGTATGGCATTTGCCGTATGTATTCCAAAGAAAATCCACAGTATTTCCGTCT
>ENA-OXES01000921-OXES01000921.1-human-gut-metagenome-genome-assembly--contig:-NODE-921-length-7993-cov-18.5003_pt1 | contig 7993 bp, 8 predicted proteins | sample MGYA00249829_ERZ652252 | MGnify/ENA primary metagenome ERZ652252 (study PRJEB26925, sample SAMN05826675) | human gut metagenome | biome: ENVO:2100002; feature: ENVO:00000062; material: ENVO:00002003... | reverse complement strand
TACGCCATTCGTGCAGGTCGGAACTTACCCGACAAGGAATTTCGCTACCTTAGGATGGTTATAGTTACCACCGCCGTTTACCGGGGCTTGAATTCACCGCTTCACCCAAAGGGCTGACGGATCCTCTTAACCTTCCGGCACCGGGCAGGCGTCAGTGCATATACAGCGGCTTGCGCCTTCGCATGCACCTGTGTTTTTGGTAAACAGTCGCTACCCCCTGGTCTGTGCCACCCCCGAAAGCTCCGGAAGCAAGTTCCATCACCATCAGGGGTCTCCCTTATACCGAAGGCACGGGAGTGATTTGCCGAGTTCCTTGACCAGGATTCGCTCGATCGCCTTGGTATTCTCTACCTGACCACCAGTGTCGGTTTGGGGTACGGGCGGCAACGCCCCTCGCGCCGAGGCTTTTCTCGACGGCCTGGACCACCGGATATCGCGCCATGAAGGCGCCCATCATCGCACCTCACCCCCATGTCCCACGGATTTGCCTATGGGACGGGCTGCGTGCTTGACCACGGAAAACCACCTCCGCGGCCGGCTCCCATTCCGTGTCACCCCTGTGCGCTAACCTACCAGGACTACATTCCCAACAATCACGCGCCCCGAACCCCGAAGGGAACGACGCCACGCGACCGGAGGTTAGTACTCATCCGTTCGGCTCTTGCGGTTCGCTGCCGGTACGGGAATATCCACCCGTTCATCCATTCGACTACGCCTGTCGGCCTCGCCTTAGGACCCGACTCACCCGGGGACGACGAACGTGGCCCCGGAACCCTTGGTCATCCAGCGGACGGGATCCTCACCCGTCTCTCGCTACTCATGTCTGCATTCTCACTCCCCCGAAGTCCACGGCCGGCTTCCGCCGCCGCTTCGCCCCTCGGGGGACGCTCTCCTACCCAGCGGCCACAAAGGCCGCTGCCGCGTCTTCGGTGGTGTGCTTGAGCCCCGCTACATTGTCGGCGCGGAACCACTAGACCAGTGAGCTGTTACGCACTCTTTCAAGGATGGCTGCTTCTGAGCCAACCTCCTGGCTGTCTATGCGACTCCACATCCTTTCCCACTTAGCACACGCTTCGGGACCTTAGACGACGATCTGGGCTGTCTCCCTCTCGACGACGGAGCTTATCCCCCGCCGACTCACTGCCGGAATACACATCAACGGTATTCGGAGTTTGGCTGCTGTTGGTACCCCATACGGGCCCGCAAGCATCCAGTAGCTCTACCCCCGCGATGCAATCAACCGACGCTGCACCTAAATGCATTTCGGAGAGAACCAGCTATCACGGAATTTGATTGGCCTTTCACCCCTAGCCCCAGGTCATCCCCCCGGTTTTCAACCCAGGTGGGTTCGGTCCTCCACGCGGTCTTACCCGCGCTTCAACCTGCCCAGGGCTAGATCATCCCGCTTCGGGTCCAGGGCACGCGACTCAAAACGCCTTTTGAGACTCGCCTTCGCTACGGCTCCCCCACGACGGGTTAGCCTCGCCACGCACCACTGACTCGCAGACTCATTTTTCGATAGGCACGCCGTCACCCCACAAGGAGGCTCCGACGGATTGTAGGCGCACGGTTTCAGGAACTCTTTCACTCCCCTCCCGGGGTGCTTTTCACCTTTCCCTCACGGTACTGGTACGCTATCGGTCAGACAGGTATGCTTAGACTTACCCCACGGTCGGGGCCGATTCACACGGGATTCCACGAGGCCCGCGCTACTTGGGACACATGATCGGAAGACGGCAAGCTTCCAGGTACGGGGCTGGCACCCTCTGCGGCCAGGCCTTCAAGCCTGTTCCCCTGGCAAGCCGTTTTATGACTCCCGCCCGGTCCGTCGGAACCGGGACACACGCTCCCGCAACACCACGGACGCAACCCCCGACGGGTATCACGCGCCCATGGTTTGGTCTGATCCGCTTTCGCTCGCCACTACTCACGGAGTATCCCTTCCTGCAGGTACTGAGATGTTTCACTTCCCTGCGTACCCCCGGAACAACAAGGTTCCGTGCCGGCCCATGACGACCGGCGGGTTGCCCCATTCGGAAATCCTCGGATCGAAGCCATGTTGGAGGCTCCCCGAGGCTTATCGCATCCTCAAACGTCCTTCATCGGTACTGTCTGCCAAGGCATCCACCATACGCCCTTCAGGGCGGCACACGCCCCGAAAAAACCTAATGATAGCTTTTCTACGCCAGACGACAAATCATCACACTGTAAAAAATGATCACAAAACGATCGATCTCGAAACCAGACTCCAAAAAACAGAGCCTGGCGAAATCGCGATAAAGCAAACGATGACATCAGTCATCGCATTGCTCGCGTCCACTATCCAGTTCTCAAACCACCACGCACCCAAGAAACGATCCGGACACGGCACACCGGCCGGCCGACCGCCCCAAGGGGACATCCGGAAAACCGCACGCGACCAAGTCGCGGGTGGCGGTCCGGGAACCCAAAAGCATACCCATACCACTGCCCGCAGGCCCCCAACGGAACCCGCGAAGCCAACGATCTCTTCCACACCAGCACGCCCACACCACTCCGGGAACCGTTCCCGGCATGTGGGCCACACGACGGACGCCAGACCGGCGTCCTGAAAAAAACTCCGTAGAAAGGAGGTGATCCAGCCGCACCTTCCGGTACGGCTACCTTGTTACGACTTAGTCCCAATCACGAGTCTCACCTTAGACGGCTCCATCCCACAAGGGGTTAGGCCACCGGCTTCGGGTGCTACCCACTTTCATGACTTGACGGGCGGTGTGTACAAGGCCCGGGAACGCATTCACCGCGGCGTTGCTGATCCGCGATTACTAGCGACTCCGCCTTCATGGAGTCGGGTTGCAGACTCCAATCCGAACTGAGACCGGTTTTCAGGGATCCGCTCCATGTCGCCATGTCGCATCCCGTTGTACCGGCCATTGTAGCATGCGTGAAGCCCTGGACGTAAGGGGCATGATGATCTGACGTCATCCCCACCTTCCTCCGAGTTGACCCCGGCGGTCCCCCGTGAGTTCCCACCATGACGTGCTGGCAACACAGGGCGAGGGTTGCGCTCGTTGCGGGACTTAACCCAACATCTCACGACACGAGCTGACGACGACCATGCACCACCTGTGAACCCGCCCCGAAGGGAGGCCGCATCTCTACGGCTGTCGGGAACATGTCAAGCCCAGGTAAGGTTCTTCGCGTTGCATCGAATTAATCCGCATGCTCCGCCGCTTGTGCGGGCCCCCGTCAATTTCTTTGAGTTTTAGCCTTGCGGCCGTACTCCCCAGGCGGGATGCTTAACGCGTTAGCTCCGACACGGAACCCGTGGAACGGGCCCCACATCCAGCATCCACCGTTTACGGCGTGGACTACCAGGGTATCTAATCCTGTTCGCTCCCCACGCTTTCGCTCCTCAGCGTCAGTAACGGCCCAGAGACCTGCCTTCGCCATTGGTGTTCTTCCCGATATCTACACATTCCACCGTTACACCGGGAATTCCAGTCTCCCCTACCGCACTCCAGCCCGCCCGTACCCGGCGCAGATCCACCGTTAAGCGATGGACTTTCACACCGGACGCGACGAACCGCCTACGAGCCCTTTACGCCCAATAATTCCGGATAACGCTTGCACCCTACGTATTACCGCGGCTGCTGGCACGTAGTTAGCCGGTGCTTATTCGAAAGGTACACTCACCCGAAGGCTTGCTCCCGATCAAAAGCGGTTTACAACCCGAAGGCCGTCATCCCGCACGCGGCGTCGCTGCATCAGGCTTGCGCCCATTGTGCAATATTCCCCACTGCTGCCTCCCGTAGGAGTCTGGGCCGTATCTCAGTCCCAATGTGGCCGGTCGCCCTCTCAGGCCGGCTACCCGTCGTAGGCTCGGTGGGCCGTTACCCCGCCGACTACCTGATAGGACGCGACCCCATCCCATACCGATAGAATCTTTCCCGACACCCCATGCGAGGAGTCGGAGCATCCGGCATTACCACCCGTTTCCAGGAGCTATTCCGGTGTATGGGGCAGGTCGGTCACGCATTACTCACCCGTTCGCCACTCTCACCACCAAGCAAGCTTGATGGATCCCGTTCGACTTGCATGTGTTAAGCACGCCGCCAGCGTTCATCCTGAGCCAGAATCGAACCCTCCACAAAAAAATTTCATGAAGAGAACCAACATGTGACTCTCAAAAAATAAGAAAATTGACGATCGCCTTATAAGGAAAGGCGCATCGCACGAAAACCCCACCGTCCTTCAAAGGCCTCCCGGCCACTCCCCCACACGGGAGAAGCGGACGATGGACTGGCAATCATTGACTATAAAGAAGTAGTACAAATACGCTCTTGAGTTCTCAAACCACCACCACTCACCCACCTCAGGCACCCCGACCGGGGAACCACTCGCTGAGCGGCAGCGAAGAGTTAATTTACACGAACCCCGGCAATCACGCAACCCGGCACCCCGGAAACACCGCCAAAACCATTGCAAGACAACGCATCCACCGGCGTGTCGAAATTCCGTCCTCCCTGCCGCGCAAATCGCAAGACCGACTCCACCACCGCCAAAAAACCGTCAGAAAAACCGATTGCAGCGTGTCGCACAACGCGAAGACACGGCAATCAGCAGTCCGGCAACGCATCACAGGTATCCGAAATCATACTGATCCAAGTCGGAGATCACTTGGCAATCTTCCGGAAGCTCGTCGGTATGCGGGAAAACTTGATCTGCTCGACCGGCGTAGGAATCGGGTCAAGCTGGGTCGGCGACGGCGGCGCCAGCATCGATTGCCCCGATCGCCGTAACCGTCTCGGTCATCTCGGCAGCATCGGCGCCATCATCTGTAATGCTTTGTGCAGTATCAGTAATCATAATGCACCTCTCACTCCTTTTTTGTTCCATACATGATTATCAAGATTGCTTTTCTCGAATTTGATTGCCCGATGCTCCCTGTTTCACGTGAAACATCAGAAGTTACGTCGCGCGACCATGGCCTGAAATACATGGCCGCACATCGCTCTTGTTTTTACGATTAATCGCACTTAATTGCGTTTCTTATCGAATGCATTGAAAGCAACGATCATAATGATGCAGACAATCATGAGCACGGCTGCAAAATTTAGCAACTTCCACGTGCTTGTCATGCCGGTAATCGCCGAAGAGAAGATCGTGGCGCCCAAACCGACCATGGTCGACCGGACACCCATCAGGGCGTCAGCCTCGCTGCCCTTCTTAAAGCAGTCCACAATCAGCAACGCGGAAAGCGGCTGAATCAGTCCGACGCCAAAGCCACATATCACGCGCAGCACAATCTCCAACGTGAGCGAAGGCACAAACATTGGCAGGAATCCACCAAAGAAGCACACCAGCAGAGATAGCGACAAGACAGCCACCTTGAGCATATGTCTGCGAGGTCCAGATTAAGGCAACGCCTCCATAGGATTGCCGACAGATCGATTACTGACAGAATGATGATGAGAGATTGATGATTGGTGGATCGATTATTGACTTGCGCCGTTGCCAACTTGCGTTTTCGCCAACTTGGGACTTCGCCGACTTGGGACGTTCACGAAAAACGGCTATACCTAAGATATGAGCAAAAAGATCGCAGTATTGACGGGGGCGGGGATTTCCACGTCCGCAGGTATTCCCGACTTCCGCGGACCGGACGGCGTCTGGACCAAGCACCCTGAACAAACGAAAGTGTATGACATCGACGCATTCCTCGCCAATGAGGAAGACCGCGAGTATTCCTGGCGTTGGCAGAAGGAATCGCCTGTATGGAACGCACAGCCGGGCACCGCGCACAAGGCGCTCGTCAAACTGGAACAGGCTGGACTGCTAACACTGCTCGCCACACAGAATTTCGACGCGCTGCACGAAAAAGCAGGCAATAGCAGCGACGTCATCGTCAATTTGCATGGCACCATCGGCACCTCGCACTGCATGAAATGCCATGCAAAATACGACACCGCCGACATCATGGCGAATCTCGACAACGAACCAGACCCGCACTGCCATCGCAGACTGCCGTACAGTGGCAACATGCCATGCAACGGACTCATCAAAACCGACGTGGTCTATTTCGGCGAAGCGCTGCCGGACGGCGCGCTTGAAAAATCGTATCGCCTCGCGACGCAAGCCGACGAACTGTGGGTTATCGGATCCACGCTGGAAGTCATGCCCGCGGCAAGCATTGTGCCCATGGCCGCAGAGGCTGGCGTACCAATCACCATTATGAACATGGGGCGCACGCAATACGACCGCTTGGCAGACCGGCTCATCCACGACGATATTGCCGTCGCCCTGCCGCAACTCGTTGATGAGGCAGTCGCCGCCGAACAAGGCAAGTGACGTCAAGTACACAAAAGTACGCAAAAAGGCTCCTCGACCCGATCGGATCGAGGAGCCTTTTTGATGCGGAAGATATGCGGAATCCGCGCGTATCTACCGTGGACGATCAGTAAATACGCTTAGGCTGGAAACCGGCTTCACGCATCGCGTCAAGAATGCGGTCGATATGCTCGGGACCGTTGGTCTCGACGGTGACGCCCAAGGAAACCGAATCAGTGTAATGGCTGGAAGCCTTGAACTGGTCATGGTCAAGCGCAATGACATTGGCGCGCTGCTCGGCCAGAATCGTAGCCACCTTGACAAGCTGGCCCGGGGTATCCGGAAGCTCGACCTCAAAGTTCATGATTCGACCGCGGGCGATCATGCCCTTCTGAATCACCGCACTGATGGAGACGGTGTCCTCATTGCCGCCGGAAAGAATCGGCACCACCACATGCGGGCCCTTAGCCTCGGCGAACTTGCGCGAACGCAGGTTGAGATGTTCAAGCGCAGCCAGAGACACGGCGCCAGCAGCCTCGACAACCAACTTGTGCTTTTCGAGCATGAGCAGGATCATCTCGTTGATGTCGCGCTCGGTCACGGTGACGATGTCATCAAGGAATTCGTTGAGCAGTGCGAACGTGAGATCGCCCGGACGCTTCACGGCAACGCCTTCGGCGGACGTACGCACCTGATCGGCGGCAACCACATGCCCTGCGGCCAGCGAGTTCTTCCACGCGGGGCTGCCTTCCGGGATCGCACCAATCACGCGCACTTCCGGCTTGAACGTCTTGATAGCAAGCGCCACGCCGGCGCCAAGGCCGCCACCGCCCAGCGGCACGACCACATCGGTGACGTTCGGCACGTCGTCGAGAATCTCGAGGCCAATAGTACCTTGACCACACAGTACCTCGTAATCGTCAAACGGCGGCACGTAAATCATGCCTTCCTTGTCGCTCAATTCCTGGGCGCGGGCTGCGGATTCGTCGAATACCTCGCCGTACAGCACCACATCTGCGCCGTACGCCTTGGTGGCGTCAACCTTCAGCGGCGGGGTGATCTGCGGCATGCAGATCGTTGCTTTTGCGCCGCGTTCGCGAGCCGCATATGCCACACCCTGCGCATGATTTCCTGCAGAAGCGGTGACAATGCCGCGAGCAAGCTGCTCATCGCTCAAGGATGCGATCTTGTTGTACGCACCGCGAATCTTGAATGATCCGGTAACCTGGAGATTCTCAGGCTTGAGCAAAATCTCATGTCCAGTCATTTCGGACAGCACCTTGGACGGAATGATTTCCGTATGGCGTGCAGTGCCCTCGAGTCGTTCGGCGGCTAGTTTCAGTTCAGCTGCGTGATTGCGCTGCAATGCTTTGAGAACCTCGTTTTGTTCCATAAGCGTTATTGTAAGCGCACGTCTGCCGAAACTACCTGATCATGCGGATTTTGCAATCAAAAGTGAGATTATTTGCGCAAATACTTGCAAAATTGAGATTGCCCACAAACGCAATCGGGGCAATCGGAGGCAATCAGAAATAATCGCAGTACAACAATCGCAATAAAAAGCGTTCGCACGATTCCGTGATGAATCGTGCGAACGCTTTGCAGAGAGTTTATAGGGAAAGATCGATTAGAGCTGAATCACGACTCCCTCCCAACGAGCGAGCTCGCCACGAGCGATCGATTT
>ENA-OXES01000911-OXES01000911.1-human-gut-metagenome-genome-assembly--contig:-NODE-911-length-8085-cov-5.36052_pt1 | contig 8085 bp, 6 predicted proteins | sample MGYA00249829_ERZ652252 | MGnify/ENA primary metagenome ERZ652252 (study PRJEB26925, sample SAMN05826675) | human gut metagenome | biome: ENVO:2100002; feature: ENVO:00000062; material: ENVO:00002003... | reverse complement strand
CAGCAATTTCGCAGGACTGGGCTTCCCGTTCCTGCGCAGGAACCTTGTCGAAGGCAGGAATATCCGCATCGTGGCCGTCGAGCCGTCGAGCTGCCCGAAACTCACGCGCGGCACGTTCCAGTACGATTTCGGGGATGTGGCCGGGTTCACGCCGCTGCTGCCGATGTATACGCTCGGGCATGATTTCCAACCGTCGGACATCCATGCGGGCGGCCTGCGCTACCACGGGGCGGGTTCGATCGTGAGCCAGCTGTTGAAGGACGGACTGGTCGAGGCCCGGTCGCTGCCGCAGACCGAGACCCTCGCGGCCGGCATCCTCTTCGCCAAGACCGAGGGGATCATCCCGGCGCCCGAGTCGACCCACGCCATCGCGGCGGCAATTCGCGAGGCGTTGCAGGCCAAGGAGGAGGGAACGCCGCGGACGATCCTGTTCAACCTCTCGGGCAACGGCGTGATCGACCTCTACGCCTACGAGCAGTACCTGGCCGGGGCGCTGCGGGACTACGTGCCGGGCGACGACGAGATCGCAAAGACGGTCAGCCAGTTAAGCAAGATCATCTGACGGGTGGAACCATCCGCGACCGAAAAGGATGCCGGCCTTCGGGCGGGCATCCTTTTTCATTTCCCGAGCCGTCCGTGCCGGGAAACAGTGTTGCCGACGGGGATCGGGAGCCGCTAAAAACGGCGCACATCCGCACCCGAAACGCAGGCTACCGCGACCCGAGCCACAAGAAGACCATGCCGACCAGGATGAGGATGAGATCGACGGCCTTGGCGCGCAGATTCCGTTCGCGGAAGAGCAGGGCGCCGCAGGCGAACGAAACCACGACCGAGCCGCGGCGCACCATCGACACGACGGAGATCATGGCGTCGGGATCGCGCAGGGCCATGAGGTAGGCGAAGTCGGCCAGCGACAAGAATACCGAGATCAGCGGGATGGCCCAGCTCCAGTGGAAAGGCGTGGAGGCGTGCCGCTTCGGCCACCATACCGCGGCGGTCAGGACGGCCATCATGAAGAACTGGTAAAGGTTGTACCAGCTTTGCACGAAGACCGGGTCGAGGCGCGCCATGATATATTTGTCGTACAGCCCGCTGACGGCACCCATGACGGCGGCCAGGGCGATGCAGAGTATCCAGACGTTGTGCGCGAAGTCGACCCCTTCGCGGCGGCTCGAACGGCTCAGCATGAAGAGCGACACGAGTGCCAGTAGGACGCCGGTCCACTGGCAGGCGTTCAGCCGCTCGCCGAAGACGAGCATGGCCCCGACGAGCACCATGACGGGGCGCGTGGCATTGATCGGCCCCACGATGGTGATGGGAAGGTGCTTCATGCCGAAATAGCCGAAGATCCAGGACGTAAGGACGATGACGGATTTGAGCACCACCAGCCCATGGGCATGGAGCGTACCGGGCGACGCCTCCAGCACCGTACCTTCGAACCACCCGAGTCCGCATTCGGCCGAGAGGAGCGCCGGAAGGAAGACGAGTGACGAAAAGAGGGTGTTGAGCAGGAGCACAGGCAGTACGGCATTGCCGGTGAGCGACTTTTTCTTGGCCACGTCGTAGAAACCCAGCAGCGCGGCGGATGTGAATGCAAGGGTCAGCCACATAATGTAAGTTCGGCGGAAATGAGGGTCATGGGATTAGGGGTCGGCAAGGTCGGCAACCCGCAGGGTTTGCATTACGGCGCCTGCGATGTTATCCGAACGGAGAATTCCCCTGAACCACCACCGTTTTCAAATGGCGATTCGGGGGAATGTCCTTACAACGGTTCCGGTATCGGGAAAAACCGATTATTGAATCTCGTCGCTGTAAACGGCGCCGGGCAGGTCGTGGAGGTTGTAACGCGAAGCCATCGACATGCCGTAGGCTCCGGCCGACTTGATCGTAAGCAGGTCGCCGCGGCGGGTCTTGCGCAGGGTGACGTTCTCGTCGAACACGTCGGTCGATTCGCAGGCCGTGCCCACGATGGTATATTTGTCGCGCGCCTCGTCTTCGGAGGTGATGTTCTCGATGTTGTGGTACGAGCCGTAGAGCGCCGGACGGATCAGCTCGGTCATCGAGGCATCGACGATCACCAGCTTGCGGCCCGTGGCGGTGGTCTTGTTGAAGAGCACCTTCGTAATCAGCTCGCCGCATTCGGCGACGATCGAGCGGCCGAATTCGAAATGCACTTCGCGGTCGCCGACCGAGAGGTGGTTGTGCACAATCGAGAACAGCGAAGCGAAATTGGGGATCGGTTCGTTCTCGGGCACGTCGTAGTTGACGCCCAGGCCGCCGCCCACGTCGACGAAACGGAACGAACACCCCAGCTTTTCGAGGTTCTCGACGATGACGTTGACTTTGTTGCACATGTTCTCGAAGACGTGCAGCTCGCGGATCTGCGACCCGATATGCAGATGCAGGCCTATTATATTGATATACTTGAGCGCGCGGATCTCCTTGGCGTGCTCGAGTACCTCTTCATATGAAATGCCGAACTTACTGTCAGCCTGCCCCGTATCGATGCAGTGGTTGGTCTTGGGGTCAATGTCGGGGTTGATGCGCAGTGCCACGTCGGCCACGCGCCCGGCCTCCCCGGCCAGGGCATCGACCAGCTCCAGCTCCTCGATCGACTCGCAGTTGATGGCCAGGATATCCTGCTCGATGGCGTAGCGCAGCTCCTTGTCGCGCTTGCCCACACCCGCATAGACGATGCCCTTGGGGTCGAAGCCCGCCTCGATGGCCTTGCGGAGCTCGTTGCCGCTGGCACAGTCGATACCCAGCCCGTATTCGCGGATGATCGCCAACAGGTGGTCGTCGTAGTTGGCCTTGATGGCGTAGTGCACCTTGTAACCGTATTTTTTCGACTCGTAGACGACGCTTTCGAGGGTCTGGCGCAGCAACGCCGTATCATAAAGATAGAAGGGGGTTTCGTAGCCCCGGAGCTTTTGTGCAATTTGTCTGCTTAGCATTTTACCTAACTTTTAACCTGTTGAAGTTGCAAATATAAGCGATTTGGTTTATTTGAGCAAATCCACGATCACGCCCGCAGCGAGCGAGAGGCTCGCCAGGCCGTTGAGCGTCCCGAAGGCGATGCCGATATTGCGCTGCCGCACGGGCGTGACGAGCAGGTGTTCGAGCACCAGCAGCCCCGTGAAAACACCCGCCCCGAGCCAAAGCCACACCGAACCGGGGCAGTAGGTCATGAACCAGCCGAGGGCGGCAATGCTCACCGCATGCAGGCCGCAGCTGACGCCCAGCGCCGAACGCGCCGAAAAACACGCGGGGATGGAATGCAGGCCGTGCCGACGGTCGAATTCGGCGTCCTGCAACGCGTAGATGATGTCGAAACCCCCGCACCAGGTCGTCACCAGCAGGGCGAGGATGAACGGTTCGACGACCACGTGCCCGTCGAAGACGACGTGCCCGGCCGCGGCGATAAAAGCCCCGACGGGGGCGATGCCGAGCGAAAGCCCCAGCACGAGGTGCGCCAGCGGCGTGAAGCGCTTGCAATAGCTGTAAACGAGGATGACGGACAACGCCACGGGCGACAGGATGGCCGCAAGGCGGTTGATCGTCGCGGCGGTGGCCACGAACAGCAGGGCATTGACGGCCACGAACCACAGCGCATGCCGCGCCGGGATTTTGCCTGCGGGTATTTCGCGCCCGGCCGTACGCGGGTTCTCGGCGTCGATGCGGCGGTCGGCCCAGCGGTTGAAACCCATGGCGGCATTGCGGGCGAAGACCATGCACAGGATGACCTGCACGAGGACGATGTACGGCCAGCGGGGATTGTGCAGCGGGGCGTAACGGAGCCCGTAGACGAAGCCCACCATGGCAAAGGGCATGGCGAAGACCGTATGGGCGAACTTAACGAGCGAAGCGTATTTCAAAACGGCATTCATGTGCGGAAACGGTATTTGAGACCGCAAAGATAGGAAAAATTCCGCTCCGGCGCATTTGCGGCCCGAGGGCGACCGCACCTTCCGTAAATCCAAAATATTTCGTATATTTGCACACATTTTTATGCGATTTATGAAAAACATCCGCAACTTCTGCATCATAGCCCACATCGACCACGGCAAGAGCACGCTGGCAGACCGCCTGCTCGAAAAAACCAACACCCTGAATCAGCGCGAAATGCAGGCGCAGGTGCTCGACGACATGGATCTCGAACGCGAAAAGGGCATTACGATCAAGAGCCACGCGATACAGATGGAATACACCGCCCGCGACGGGCAGCAATATACGCTCAACCTGATCGACACCCCGGGACACGTTGACTTCTCGTACGAAGTGTCGCGCGCCATCGCCTCGTGCGAAGGCGCGTTGTTGGTCGTCGACGCCACGCAGGGCATTCAGGCGCAGACCATATCGAACCTCTACCTGGCCGTGGGGCACGACCTGGAAATCATCCCCGTGCTGAACAAGATCGACATGGATTCGGCCATGATCGACGAGGTGAAAGACCAGGTGATCGACCTGATCGGCTGCAAGGACGAGGATATCCTGCTGGCCTCGGGCAAGACGGGGGGCTCGGCGTGGAAGAGGTGCTGGAGGCCATCGTGGGGCGCATACCGGCGCCGCAGGGCGACGAGAACGCCCCGTTGCAGGCGCTGATCTTCGACTCGGTGTTCAACCCCTTCCGCGGCATCATCGCCTATTACCGCGTATTCAACGGCACGCTCCGCAAGGGCGACCACGTGAAGTTCTTCAATACGGGCAGCCAGTACGACGCCGACGAGGTGGGCGTGCTGAAACTCAAGATGCAGCCCCGCACGGAGATCAGGGCGGGCGACGTGGGGTATATCTGCTCGGGCATCAAGACCTCGTCGGACGTCAAGGTGGGCGACACGATCACCTCGGTGACCGCCCCGGCAAAGGAAGCCATCGCGGGCTTCGAGGACGTGAAGCCGATGGTCTTCGCGGGCGTCTACCCCGTGGAGGCCGACCAGTACGAAGACCTGCGCGCCTCGCTCGAAAAACTGCAGCTCAACGACGCCTCGCTGACGTTCGAGCCCGAAAGCTCGCTGGCGCTCGGCTTCGGGTTCCGCTGCGGGTTCCTCGGGCTGCTGCACATGGAGATCATCCAGGAGCGGCTCTACCGCGAGTTCGACATGGACGTGATCACCACCGTGCCCAACGTCTCGTACCGCATTACCACGACGCAGGGCGACGTGGTGGAGGTGCACAATCCCTCGGGGCTGCCCGAGGTGACGAAGATCGCCAAAATCGAGGAGCCCTATATCCTGGCGCAGATCATCACCAAGGCGGAATTCCTGGGCAACGTCATCAAGCTATGCATCGACAAGCGCGGCGTGATGAAGAACCAGACCTTCATCACGCAGGATCGCGTGGAGGTGAATTTCGACATGCCCCTCTCGGAGATCGTTTTCGACTTCTACGACAAGCTCAAAAGCATTTCGAAAGGCTATGCCTCGTTCGACTACCACCGCACGGGCTACCAGCCTTCGAAGCTCGTCAAGCTGGACATCCTGCTCAACGGCGAGCCGGTCGACGCGCTCTCGTCGCTGACCTATACCGACCATGCCTATGATTTCGGGCGCAAGATGTGCGAGAAACTCAAGGAGCTGATCCCGCGCCAGCAGTTCGACATCGCCATACAGGCCGCGATCGGCGCCAAGATCATAGCCCGCGAAACAGTGAAGGCCGTGCGCAAGGACGTGACGGCCAAATGCTACGGCGGCGACATATCGCGCAAGCGCAAGCTGCTCGAAAAACAGAAGAAAGGCAAGAAACGCATGCGTCAGATAGGCAACGTGGAGGTGCCGCAGTCGGCATTCCTCGCCGTTTTGAAAATGGATTAACCGGGAACAGACCATGAAGAAGACCATCATCGACCTTTTCGAGGACTCCGTCGTAAAGTACGGGGCAAAGACATTCCTGCTGGAGAAAAAACACAGGGCATTCGAACCCACGACCTACGCCGAGACCAAGGAGCAGGCGCTCGAGATCGGCGCGGGGCTGGCCGCGGCGGGCATACGCCCCGGGGACAAAGTGGCGATACTCTCGGAGGGGTGCAATGCATGGATCACTTCGGAACTGGGCGTCTTCTATGCCGGGGCGGTCAGCGTGCCGCTGTCGGTGAAACTCGAAGAGTCGAACGACCTGCTGTTCCGTATGCGCCATGCCGAAGTCAGGGCGCTGTTCGTATCGAAATACCAGCTCTCCAAGATCCGGCGCATACGCGCGGAGCTGCCGCAGGTGGAGCATATCATCGTCATCGGGCATATTCCGCTCGAAGCGGGCGAGACGGCGCTCGGGACGCTCCGGCGCATGGGCCGCGACTACCTGGCGGCAAACAGGGAGGAGTTCCTCGCAATCGGCCGTTCGATCCGCAACGACGACTACGCGACGATCACCTACACGTCGGGCACCACGGCCGACCCGAAAGGCGTCGTGCTGACGCACCGCAACTATACGGCCAACGTCGAACAGTCGCTCTCGCGCATCGACATCCCGCCATACTACCGGACGCTCATCATCCTGCCGCTGGATCACTGCTTCGCGCATGTCGTGGGGTTTTATATCATGATCGCATGCGGGGCGACGGTCGCAACCGTGCAGGTGGGCGCCACGCCGATGGAAACGCTGAAGAACATCCCGCAGAACATCCGCGAGGTGCGGCCGCATTTCCTGCTGTCGGTGCCGGCGCTGGCCAAGAATTTCCGCAAGAACATAGAGTCTTCGATCCGCGCCAAGGGGCGTTTCACGGAACGGCTCTTCAATTTCGCGCTCCGCACGGCCTATGTCTACAACAGGGACGGGTACAGCAAGGGACACGGCTGGCGCATAGTGCTCTGGCCGCTGGTAAAACTCTTCGACGCGGCGCTGTTCCGCAAGGTGCGGGAAGCGTTCGGCGGGAGCCTCAGGTTCTTCGTGGGCGGCGGCGCGCTGCTCGACGCGGAGCTGCAGCGGTTCTACTACGCCATCGGCATCCCGATGTTTCAGGGTTACGGCCTCTCGGAAGCGACGCCCGTCATCTCGACCAACTCGCCCAAGTACCACTGGCACCGGTTCGGGTCGTCGGGCAAGATACTGATCCCGCTCGACCTGAAGATCGTCGACGAAACGGGACGGGAGCTTCCCCGCGGACAGAAAGGCGAGATCGTGATCCGCGGCGAGAACGTCATGGCCGGATACTGGAAAAACCCCGAGGCGACGGCCGACACCCTGCGCGACGGATGGTTGCACACGGGCGACATGGGGTATGTCTCGGAAGACGATTTCCTCTATGTGCTGGGGCGTTTCAAGAGCCTGCTGATCGCCAGCGACGGCGAAAAATACAGTCCCGAAGGCATGGAAGAGGCGATCGTGGACAAGTCGCCCTATATCGACCAGATCATCGTACACAATAACCAGAGCCCGTTTACGGGCGCTATCGTCGTGCCGAACCGCGAGGCGTTGCGGCGCGAACTGGACAGCCGCGGGGTAGCGGCCGAAAAACGGGCGGAGACCGCGGCGGCGATCCTCGGCGGCGAAATAGACCGATACCGTGCGGGCGGCATCTTCGGCGGGGAGTTCCCCGAACGGTGGCTGCCGGCGGGGCTGGCGATCGTAGACGAGCCTTTCACCGAACAGAACGGATTGGTAAACAGTACAATGAAGGTCGTACGCAACAAGGTCGAAGAACACTTCCGCGACAGGCTGGAATACCTCTATACACCCGAGGGGCGCGACCTGAAAAATCCGAAAAACCTGGCATCGCTGAAAAAAATTGTCGATTGATGTGAATTTGATACCCGGAAAACTTGAAAAATAAAAAAAAGCGGAGTATATTTGTACTCCGAAATGCGGGAGTAGCTCAGTGGTAGAGCATCAGCTTCCCAAGCTGAGGGTCGCGGGTTCGACCCCCGTTTCCCGCTCAGAAGAGGCCTTTGAAGGGCCTCTTTTTTTTGCGCACGGCGCTACGGCGCTGCATGAGGCTGTCCGACAAGTAGCCTAAAACAAAAATCACCCCCATCCGCAGTATGTTCGGACGGGGGTGAAGCCGTAAATCGGGGACTTGTTACGCTGTCCCGTTCAATGGAAAGACAGTGTCGGCCTGTCAGAAGGTGCGCTGTCTCTTATACACATCTCCGA
>ENA-OXES01000902-OXES01000902.1-human-gut-metagenome-genome-assembly--contig:-NODE-902-length-8170-cov-8.36587_pt1 | contig 8170 bp, 9 predicted proteins | sample MGYA00249829_ERZ652252 | MGnify/ENA primary metagenome ERZ652252 (study PRJEB26925, sample SAMN05826675) | human gut metagenome | biome: ENVO:2100002; feature: ENVO:00000062; material: ENVO:00002003... | reverse complement strand
ACTATTTATTTAAACTCCAAACAAAATCGATCATTTTTATTGCAGTAATTGCACATTCGTCTCCTTTGTTACCCAGTTTGCCACCGGCACGATCCTCTGCTTGCTCTATTGTATTTGTGGTAATTAATCCGTAAATAACTGGTATATCGCCAGTTGCGTTTAATTCGGTAATTCCCTGGGTTGCTCCCATACAAACATAATCAAAATGTGGAGTATCTCCTTTAATTACGCAACCAATTGCAATAATTGCATCAAGATCGCAATTTTCCATCATTTGATTGGCGCCAAAAGTTAGTTCGAAACTTCCCGGTACAGTTTTTACCAGAATATTTTCGTCTTTTGCTCCATGTTTTTTTAATGTATCGACTGCGCCTTTCAGTAAAGCACCGGTAATATTGAAGTTCCATTCGGATACGACAATGCCAAATTTCATTGCTTCTGCATTCGGAACGGAATTGAAATCATATTCGGATAAGTTATGGTAAGCTGTTGCCATAGTAAATTAAAAGTTGAGAATTATAAAATGAAGTTTGAAAGTATGGGAAATTAAGAAGAAAGGCACGGATTTCACGGATTCCACGGTTTTAATAGATAATCCGCTTAATCCGGTGTAATCCGTGCCTCGATCTCCTTATATAATAAGGTATTATTTTTTCATCAATTTAGCCTGTTCGATATATTTGTCGATGTCCATAGCTTGATAAGACTGGAAGTATTTATCCTTGATCTTAGTGTAAGCGTTTACTGCATCGTCATATTTTCCTTGTTTTACCAGGATTTCTCCGGCTTGTATCAGGAAAATCGGGCTTAATGTGTTGTTGTCAGCTTTGTCTGCTGCCGACAGTAAAGTAGAGGCAGCTTTGTCCAGTTGGCCAAGTTGTGCATAGCAGTTACCTGCAGCACCCAAGATTGCCGGAGCAACCATTTGGTCTTTTCCATTGAAGCTATCTAGCATCTTCACTGCTTCTTCATATTTGCCAAGTTGTGCGTAGCAAATACCAGCATAAGCTTTTGCCAAATTAGCAGCTTTTGTTCCGCTGTACTCATCAGCTACTTTCAGGAAACCTGTGTAACCGATGCTGTCACCGTTTAAAGCCTGTTCAAAAGCATCCTGTTCAAAGTATTCCTGTCCTTTGAAAAGAGCTGCTTGTGCTTTTTCTTCACGTGGTTCAGCATAGAGGTTTTTGTACATGATAAAACCTGCTACAATAATAATCACAGCAACAACACCGCCAATAATTGCGTTTTTGTACTTGATAAGAAATGCTTCCGATTGTGTCAGTGCATCTTCTACGTTCAGATGTTCGTTCTGATTCTTTTGTTCTGCCATTTTATATGATTCTTTTTGTTATTATTCACAGTTTGATATTTCGACTCGCAAAAGTAGTTTTTTTATATCTACAAACGAAATTTAGAAGCATCTTTTTTTGTTTTACACCCGAAAACCACGAAAATCTTGCTACTTTTGTGAACAAATTAACGTGTGCACAATGATACTGAAACGAATATCTATATTAAATTATAAGAATCTGGAAGAGGTGGAGCTGGGATTCTCTGCCAAACTGAATTGTTTTTTTGGACTGAATGGGATGGGGAAGACGAATCTGCTGGATGCAGTGTATTTCTTATCCTTCTGTAAAAGTTCCGGCAATCCGATTGATTCGCAGAATATTCGTCATGAACAAGACTTCTTTGTCATCCAGGGTTTCTATGAAGCGGAGGACGGAACTCCTGAAGAGATTTATTGTGGAATGAAACGCCGTTCGAAGAAACAATTTAAACGGAATAAGAAAGAATATAGTCGTTTCTCGGATCACATCGGCTTCCTGCCTTTGGTGATGGTTTCACCTGCCGATTCTGAATTGATAGCCGGAGGGAGTGATGAACGTCGCCGGTTTATGGATCTAGTGATTTCGCAGTATGATAAAGAATATCTTGAAGCACTGATACGGTATAATAAAGCATTGGCGCAGCGTAACACATTGCTGAAGAGTGAGTTCCCGGTGGAGGAAGAATTGTTTCTTGTATGGGAGGAAATGATGTCTCAAGCCGGTGAAATCGTTTTCCGGAAGCGTGAAGCGTTTATCCAGGAGTTTATTCCTATTTTCCAATCTTTCTATTCTTTTATTTCGCAGGATAAAGAGGCTGTGGGATTATCTTATGAGTCTCATGCACGGGATGCTTCTTTGTTGGAAGTGTTGAAGCAGAGCAGGGAGCGGGATAAGATAATGGGGTTCTCTTTGCGGGGGATTCATAAGGATGAGTTAAATATGCTGTTGGGCGAATTTCCGATAAAGAAAGAAGGCTCGCAGGGACAGAATAAGACATATCTGGTGGCGTTAAAACTGGCACAGTTTGATTTCTTGAAACGTACGGGCAGAACTGTTCCTTTATTATTATTAGATGATATTTTTGATAAACTGGATGCTTCCCGCGTAGAGCAAATAGTGAAGTTAGTGGGCGGAGACAATTTCGGGCAGATATTTATAACGGATACGAACCGGGGGCATCTGGACCGTATTTTACATAAGGTAGGTAGTGATTATAAGATATTTCGTGTAGAAGAGGGTACAATTCAAGAAATGGAGGCTGACGATGAAGCGCAATGATGCCGAACAAATAGGAAAACTGATTCAACAGTTTCTTCGTCAGGAGAGTTTGGAGTCTCCGCTGAACGAACAAAGACTGTTGGATGCCTGGCCTCAAGTCTTAGGACCGGCGGCGGCTTATACCAGCAATCTTTATATTCGTAATCAGACATTGTATGTGCATCTTACTTCTGCTGCTCTCCGGCAGGAGTTGATGATGGGGCGTGAGGTATTGGTGCGCACACTCAATCAGAGAGTCGGTGCTATGGTTATTACAAACATTATTTTTCGTTGAGGAAAGGGATTCTGTCTATAACCTTTATACCCAGCTTGCGAAGTGTTTCGGTTGCACGGCTGTAATAAAAAGGATTTTCCAGATATTGATTATTGTGAGCATCTACACCGATGATAGCGGTACAACCTTCATGGGCGGCTACTTTCCAGAAATCCGGGTAAGGAATGGTGGTGATTCCATGAATGTCATTATACTCTTCATAACCAAGATTATATTCCAACGGTAGGTTTAACCGTGCTGCTGTCCGGCAGATATGTCTGCTGACCAGTTTGCAATGATGATCGAATTCCGGGTAGGAACGCATGAATAAATCCGGATGGGCAAGGTAGGCAAATAGTCCGCTTTCCATCCCTTCAATAGCACTCTCTTCGTAGAGCTCGAGCATGTCTACCGAATCTGTATTCCGGCCGAAATAGGGAAACTTCTCATCTGTATGAAAATGGTGATTTCCGAAGATGATGTAATCCAGCTTATATTCTTTGATGATTCCTTTTAACCAGTGTATATATTCAGGAAAGTATTCACATTCCAATCCTATTTTTATACTGATTTGATTCTTGTATTTTTCTTGTAGCGAACGGAGGCTTTCCACATACCCCGGCAACTCTTCAGGGAGCATGCGGATGTCGGAGATATAATTGGTGTGGTATTTCCACGGAGTGTGGTCTGAAAAGCCTATTTCTTGATAGCCGCCTTTGATGGCACTTAAAACAAATTCTTCGTCACTCCCTGTCGCATGATGGCAGCGGGTGGTATGGGTGTGATAATTCGTCTTCATTGATTGTTATAATTATATCCATGCGGACGTCGAATGATTCCGCAGGAACTTCTTCTACTAATTGAAATGGGAAACAAATCCCAGCTTTGTAAGCTGTTGGTATGCGTGGCAAGAGGCGGTCGTAGTATCCTTTTCCTCGTCCCAAACGATTACCTTTTGCGTCGAAAGCGACTCCGGGAACGACGATGAAATCGATGGCTGCATAGTCTGTGAATGCTTCCCCGGTTGGTTCTTCTATACCATAGACACCGCAAATTGACATATTTTCAGGCCCGGTATATATCCGAAGCTCCAAATCATCGCCTACCACTACGGGGAGCAAGATTCGTTTCTTATTGCTCCATTTTCGGATAAACTCATGTGTGTCTACTTCGTCATTTAGCGAATGGTACAGTAGTACGGTATTGGCCGCCCTGAAAGCCGGGTGGGCTTCAAGGGCGGTCAGTATGTTAGCTGATTGCAGCTTTCGCATAGTCGAATCCGCGTGCTGGGTCTTCAGTAATGCTATACGCTTGCGCAGTTCTTTTTTTCTTTCCATCTTTTTTGTCCTTCGTCACTTCTTCCTCTTCAACGGCTACCGGAGCTTTTGGGAAAGCTTCTCCTTTTTCGAGTATCTCAATGCCTTTAATGACGGTAGCATCTGTCTTGTTAAAATATTGAAGATAAGCTTCCAGTCCAAGCATATTGTAGATGATGTTACCAAAGAGGTTCTTCTCCAAAAGTTTGTATGACTTCTGAATGAGGATATTTCTTCTTTTCACTCCTTTGCTGTCGGCAAAACGGACAAACTGTTCTACCAATCCCTGATGACGAAGATAATTCAGCAATTCTTCCTCTGTTTCATATTGGCTAAGTTTCTTCCGGTTATTGTCGGTGTACTGGAATGTGAATTGAATAGTCAGTCCCCGGTTGATAACAGTAGAAAGATAAGAGGTGACTCCCGTTGTATCTTGCGGTACGAATATATCCGGCATGATACCACCACCGCCATAAACAGTACGTCCCAGGCTGGTGTTATAGCGTTCGCTCTCATTCTGCTTGATACTGTCGCGTGAGAAAAATTCCCCATGTTCGTAACGGGTATATAAATCCAGTTCGTAGTTACGATCTTTACCGCTTTCGTATGGGCGTTGGATGCAGCGTCCGGATGGAGTGTAGTAGCGGGCGATTGTCAGGCGGATAGCCGAACCATCACTGAAGTCGATCGGTTGTTGCACAAGCCCCTTACCAAAGGAACGGCGTCCTACAACTGTACCCCGGTCGTTATCCTGAATAGCTCCGGTGAAGATTTCACTGGCAGAAGCAGAACCTTCGTCAATCAATACGACGAGTGGCATTTTCTGACAGCTACCTGTGCCGTTGGCGAATTCTTCTGCACGTGGATATTTACGGCCTTGAGTGTATACGATTAATTTGCCTTCGGGCAGGAACTCATTCACCATGCGGATGGCAGCCTCCATATATCCTCCGGTGTTACCGCGGAGGTCAATGATTAGACCTTTGCATTTTTTATGGTTGAGTTGTGCCAGTGCATTCAACAATTCTACATGACTGGTACGACCGAATTTGCTGACTTTCACGTAACCTATGTCATCGTTTAGCATATAAGCTGCATCAACGGTATTTTGAGGAATGTCTCCACGGGTAATGTTGAAATGCAATAAGTCTTTTTCTCCTGTTCGTTTGATTCCTAATTTCACTTGTGAACCTTTCGGACCTTTCAGAGTGCGCATAGCCCGTTCGTTAGTTACTTTCTTACCGACAAACAAACTGTCGTCCACGGTAACAATACGGTCGCCCGCCATCAATCCTATCTTTTCAGAAGGGCCACCCTGAACGACTGCATTCACATGAATGGTGTCGTTCTGTATGGTAAACTGGATACCGATTCCGCTAAAGCTACCTTCCAGTTCCGAGTTGACTTCTTCGAGATTTTGAGCAGGGATATAAGTTGAATGTGGATCTAATTCGGCCAGAATCTGCGGCATGGCTTTTTCCACTAAATCGGCCATGTTTACGGTGTCGACATATTGATCGTCTACAATGCGTAACAATGCGTTTAGCTTATTGGAGGAACCGTTGATAATACCCAAACGGTTGCCGGCAAAATGCTTGGCATAAAATGTACCGATAAGAATCCCGACTACCACGCTGACTGCTATGATGACAGGTGTAAAACGTGAAGAGTTTTTTGTACTCATGTCTATTCCTTTTTTAAAACGTTCGTCTTCTTATTTATTCGGAGAGGAATGGTTATCTAATTCTGTGTAGATAACTTCGATTCCCGCCCGTTTTAATAACTCAATTCCATCTTCCAGGCGATAATGTTCGGAGTAAACTACCCGTTTGATTCCTGCCTGTATGATTAACTTCGCACATTCGATGCAAGGAGAGGCGGTGACGTACATGGTAGCACCATCGCTACTGTTGTTTGAACGTGCTATTTTGGTAATGGCATTTGCTTCCGCATGCAGAACGTATGGTTTTGTCAGATTGTTTTCATCTTCGCATACATTCTCAAAACCGGAAGGCGTTCCGTTATATCCATCGGAGATAATCATTTTATCTTTAACAATTAAAGCTCCTACTTTACGGCGTTGGCAATAGGAATTTTCAGCCCATATACTGGCCATGCGTATATAACGTTTGTCAAGTTCTAATTGTTTCTTTTCAGTGTCCATGTTGTTTACTATTTATTACTAACTACCCGGAAAACCATACGGAAAGTTTGTTTACCGGATGCCGGTTTGTATAAAAGGTATAAGTTATTACTATCTCCTTCGTAAGATGTAGCAGCATTAAGCCCCTCTATAAAATTTCTGGCGAGTTGGTCGTTACCATAATTACCTGCAGTGGTAACAGTAGCTTTAAAGCTGTTGTTTTTGGCATTGGCGCTCCATTTTCCTTCAAAAGTACTGGTTGCAATGACAGTTCCTTTTATATTTCCGTTCATAACATCTCCATCTACTGTACCATCAAATACGATATTGTATGTACCATTCTTATTAAGCTCTTTGATACTTGCTTTTTCTTGTTCCTCATTCTCCCAAAAACCAAACATCTCATGACCTCCATCCACAGTGATATAATTTAGTTTCCACGTTTTTCCTGTAAAGATAGCGGCTACATCGTCCGAATCATTACACCCTGAAAATAAAGGAAGCAATAGTAATAATCCTACTATTTTATAGATATTCTTCTTCATACGGTTATGTTTAATACTTAATACCTTATACTTAATACTTATTTCTTTATCCCATTTCTGATTAATAAAGCATCAATACTTGGTTCCTGCCCGCGGAAACGTTTATAAAGTACCATTGGATGTTCCGTTCCTCCTTTCGACAGAATATTATTGCGGAACGAGTCTGCAACTTCCTGATTGAATATTCCTTTTTGCTTGAACAATGAGAAAGCGTCAGCATCCAGTACTTCCGCCCATTTATAACTATAGTATCCGGCAGCATATCCACCAGCAAAGATATGGGAAAACTGCGTACTCATGCAAGCTTCCGGTACAACCGGCAATATTTGTGCATCCTTCCAGGCTTCCTGTTCATAAGCTTTCACGTCTCCTTCAAAAGGAGTATTACGAGTATACCACGCCATATCAAGTAAACCGAAACTTAGTTGCCGCAGACAAGCATAAGCAATATTAAAATTAGAAGCGTCTATAAGACGTTTTATTAATTCATCCGGTAAAACTTCTCCTGTCTGATAATGACGGGCAAATGTATTGAGGAAATCTTTCTCTATGGCGAAGTTCTCCATAATCTGCGAAGGAAGCTCCACAAAGTCCCAATATACATTGGTTCCGCTTAAACTTCTGTAGGTGGAATTGGCAAACATACCATGCAGGCTATGTCCGAACTCATGCAAGAATGTTTCTACTTCATTGAATGTTAATAAAGCAGGCTTATTCTCGGTTGGCTTGGTAAAGTTCATCACAACGGATACATGCGGACGGCTGTTTTCGCCAGTCTTTTTATCTATCCATTGGTCTTTGTAACTCGTCATCCAAGCTCCGGCGCGCTTACCTAAACGCGGGTGGAAGTCAGTATATAAGACGGCTAAGAATTTTCCGTCTTTATCAAATACTTCAAAGGCTTCCACTTCTTTATGGTAAACCGGAATCTCTGTATTTTTCCGGAAAGTAATTCCATATAACTTTTCAGCTAGTCCAAACACTCCTTTTTTCACTTGTTCCAATTCGAAGTAAGGACGGAGCATTTCTTCATTGATATTGAATTTTTTGTCTTTCAGTTTGTTTGAGTAATAACTCCAGTCCCAAGGCATTACAACGAAATCATCTCCCTGCTCTTCGCGGGCCAGTTCTTGTATTTCTTTGTATTCTTGTTGTGCGGTAGGAGCGTATGCTTCCAGCAGTTGGTTGAGCAGTTTGTATACAGACTCACTGTTTTCAGCCATTCTTTTCTTTAGCGTGTATTCCGCATAATCTTTGTATCCCAATAGCTGGGCTATTTTCATACGTGTATTAGCCTGTCTCTT
>ENA-OXES01000868-OXES01000868.1-human-gut-metagenome-genome-assembly--contig:-NODE-868-length-8375-cov-6.44002_pt1 | contig 8375 bp, 8 predicted proteins | sample MGYA00249829_ERZ652252 | MGnify/ENA primary metagenome ERZ652252 (study PRJEB26925, sample SAMN05826675) | human gut metagenome | biome: ENVO:2100002; feature: ENVO:00000062; material: ENVO:00002003... | reverse complement strand
TCTTTGTCTATTCTATCTTTCAGTTCATGCAATGCTGAGTCCATAACCGTATTCGGTACGCCAATCAGCTCTCCTATTAAATACAATGGGGTTTTATTCGATTTAGATTCGTGTGCTATATTCATGTCAAAAAAAAGTTATGTGAAACAAACCGGCCACGGGTATTCTATTGCCCGCCGACCGGTATAATATTTTTATTCTTTTTTTTCCAAACGGGAAAAACGGGAATGCGGGAATCATATTTTTTACTATGGCTCCCGCACCACCGGAAGGACCTGGATCTGGATCTCAGGTCAGATCCTTCCAGTTTATTTTTTCGCCGAGGTAATCTTGCACGGCAAGCCATCTTATAAAGGCTACTCCTTCGGGAGCATCCGGATCATCCAAATACATTAACGTAGCTTTCACCAACTCGTTCTCACATTTGAAGACCTTCGGAAAACCATCCGAATAGTACATTGCAAAGACATATTGGACATCGCCCCATGTCGCTTTATCCGGCTTCTTCGCTCCGCACTTTTCAAAAATATCTTTTATTTCCGGCTGCTTCCAGATCCTCTTGGATCCATCGACGTTGACCATCTTCTTTACCGCCTCATCAGCGAGAGCATTAGAAAAATGGTAGCCGTAAGTATCTACATATTTCTGATAAGCTGGATCCTCTGCGTCTGCTCCTCAATAAGAACGACCTCTGCCACGTCCGCGACCTCTACGCATCTGAGGTCCGTCACCGTAGTATCTGTCGTCTCCATAGTAATCGGTCGGGTAGGATTCGTAACCCATCCTCCGGTATTCCCGGTCCTCCATTTCATGACGACGTTCGCGCTCTTCAAGCCTTCTTTCCCTTTCTTCCAGCTCGTTTTCTCGCTCTTCCATTTCCTTCATCTTCTCATGCATACCGTAATGGTCGTAAATACCACCACCGTACCCCATGTACGTCCCATCAGAACGCCGGCTTCTGCCTCTGCCTCCACCTCGTCTGTCTTCTATCTCGTCATATCCAGGATATTCTCTGTGTCCTGAATTTAAATCATATACTATCATATTATACTTATTTCAAACGTTCTACAATTAACTTCTTTAAATCTTCGAATGAATCAGTAAGGTCATTCACCTTATTTTCTATACCAGCTATTTTACGATCCTGCTCTCTCGTTTGTTTGAATGCCGGATTGATGTCCTCTAATATAGATTCACAAGCCTCTATCTTGGCACGATGGGCATCTACGCTGTTTATTATGTCTTGACTGGTGTTTTTTATAGCATTCAGTTCGTTCATAATCGGATCTATGCTGGTAGATAATGTTATGCCCATAGCCTTAGCCACATTCTGGGATTCCGGGACCGTATAGGTCTTGGTTTCGCCAGTGAGCTCTACCGTCAGATCCACCACGCGGGTCTGCATCGCCTGATACTGACCTGGCTGAGGAGGAAGATACCTGGGTTCGGATACGGCTACTACCTTTCCCAATTCGTATTTAGGTACTGTATTAGTATCAAGGGTATGTACCTGAAACCCTTTCTTCAAATCTGAAAACATGATCAAAATATTAGTTAGGTGAAAATAGGGTGATGATCTTCATCACCCTACTGAAATCATTTACCTGCTTTAACTTCAGACGCCTGGGCTGCCGCTACTGGAACACAGCAATCCATTAATCTTAACACGCCACGAACTTTATTGAAGTACAGAAGGCGTTCTGTGCCATTTACCATAGCAGCACCCGTGACAGCTACGTTAATAGGGTTCACGACATTCACTCCCGTAACCGGGCAACAGGTGTCGGATCCTACTGTTGAAACTGTGCTGTTTGCCGGGACCGCAATCTGTACCGGTAGAGCACTTCCGGCTGTGGGGACTACTTGCCTTATTTTAAGAAGGATAAGACCCTCACACGGAAGGGCGATCCAAGCCCGTGGGTTAATACCGAAGACTGTATTTGTCGTACTGACAATAACATTCTTCGTAACCATCTCATACAACGATCCTATTTTAGAAACACAAGCCATATTAGCCTCCTCTCTTAATAAAATCAGACAGCGGCGTTGTTATTGCAACATCCGTTGTTACATCCACATCCGTTATTGCAGCAACCTCCTCCGAACACCTGTCCCCAAGTATAAGCCTGGTAAGGAGAACAAGAGGGGTAGGCCGGGACGGCCGTCGGGCGTAATTGACCAACGATATTCTGGGTTTGTTGCCGAGATAATGCCGAAGCTGTCAAAGCCGCTTTTTCTTCACGAAGTTGAGCAATAGTGTTCTGCATCTCCCTCATTTCCAACTGACAGAATTTGTCGTTGATCATAACGGTTTGGGCGTCAAGTTTCGCAGACAAGATATTGAATTGGCTTGTAGCTTGCTCACGATTGTTAGCCAGACCTTGGTTGAGACCGTTCTGCAAGATATTGGTTTGTTCCAACGTGCGAAGCTGGTTATCAAAACCTTGCTGAGTAATCATTCCCTGAGTCTGGCAAGTGCTTTGATTGATCAACGAACTCAGATTGCAGCAGCAAGAGCTGATTTGATTTCCTATTTCACAACCTTGTTGTTGAACTGCGTTGATAACAGCCTGAGAAGTCATACCTACCTGACCAGCTACTTTATCAATAGCACCCTGTACGTTGCAGATAGCGTTCTGAAGTTGAGTAGTAGAACAGTTCAAAGCAGAAGCAATCTGATCTATGGCGCTACGATTACCTTGAATTGCCTGCATCAAAAGTTCACGACCGTAATCGTTATTCAACTGAGCCGGCAAACCATTGGCACAACAATCACCGCCATTTCCAAAACCGTTACCGAAGCCGCGTCCACCCCACAGCCAGAACAAAACAATTATCCAGAGCCACCAACCGTTAGCCCCACCGAAACCGTCCTGGTTGTTACGACCGTTCATCAAAGCCGCCACCAGATTCGGATCCATTTTATTACCACCTATCAAATTAGCAAACATGCCGGGAATCATTGAAAGAAGACCATTAGTGGCTGCACCACCACCGTTAGCCCCGGCTCCATCTAAAAGGACGATTTTATCACCACCCATAATTTTATAGTATTTAATTGTTAAACATACGTGCATGAAGCACGTAACAAAGATCATAATTGCAGGGTGGAATATAGGTGTGTTTATTTCCTATAGAAGAGAAGTATTTTCAGAAAAGACAGAAACAAAAAAAAGGTAGTGTTTTTTTATTCTTTTAAAACACTACCTATAAATAAACTCAAGAAAATTTACCATATTTTAAAAATACATTTTTAAGTTTTCCTTTTATGCCATTGAGGGTCACTTCATATCCGGATCCTGTCATGTAGATAGTTTGTTGATTAACCCTTTCGCCGGAATACTTATCTACAAAATATGATCTATATACATCATATCCTTTAGCTACAACATTACTATATAGTTCCCATTTTCCAAGACCGTTTCTAAACATGAATTTGGCTTCTTCAAGAAATAAGCGAAGATTCTTTTCGGCGATGATAACGCCATTCTGTTCTAACTTTTTAGCAATATCACGAATCAACCACATGTTATCATGGTCTACTTTTCTAAAAGACTCGGCAAATTCCACATCAGGCTTATGCTCTTCTATTGTTTTCAAGGCTTGTTGTTTCTCTGCCTCTGCCTGCGACTTTTCAGCTATAGCTCTTTGGGCAGCTTCGTACTGATCAGCCCAGGCTCTTGCTGCATCTGCCGGATTAGAAAAGTCAGGAACCAAAATCCCCTTGCCGCCTGAACTTGTTTTGTATTCTCCTGTTTTACGAATAGAAGGAAGAACCTCAGATGTTACCCATTTCTTAAATTTCTTTGCTGAATCAAGCTTAGATGATAATATCAAGCTATAAACACCTGACTCGTCGATTATCATTACTTTAGAATTATTTATTCTGCTTTTCCCATTTTGGGTAAAGCGCTCTAAATCAGTGAGTAATATCCTGTCGATATCTTCTTCATCAACATGAGCAGAAACAGCTTTAGAAGCATTTGAATAACCAAGGGCTGATGCTATATCACTACCCACGAACCAAGGCTGATCGTTTATAACCATGACACGAATTTCTCCAAAATCTGAACTTTCAAAAACAGAAACTTTATCCATAAAAAAAATAGGCCCAAAAGAGAATGTCAGATCCCACTATGACAAACCCTAATGAGCCAAAAATATCTTTCAACATCAAACAACCAGAGGTGGGATCTCGTTGTTCATTGTTTCTGGAACAAAAATAGGAACAGGATCTTAAATAGCAAATATTTTAATACTTTTTAAATCAAACCAGGGCCCGCATCACTGCGAGCCCTGATCTCTAAACTAATACCATGAAATACTCAAATCTAAAAAACTAAAGAACACACAAATGTATGAAAATGTATGCTTTTCACAAAGAATCTGTATCCTGTTCTTTTGTGTGATTCAAGACATGGGATATAGTTCTGATACTTAATCCGGTTTGATTTTGTATCAGATTATAAATATAGGATTTTGAAACTACAGTTCTTAATTGACCTAAATCATTCATAATGTTTTTATACATAAGATGAATGCTGTTGTTACGTTTGATGGTACTGATTCTCATTTCCTACTGTTATTAGTTACGTTCGGTTCTTACTTTTTCCTTATTTCCATAATCCCTTCCTGAAACTAATATCGCAAACTTAACAAAAATAATCCATAAACAATGAAAACCTAACTTTTCTTGTATGTTATTGATATACGTACATATATGAGAAAAGTGAGACTTTCACAAGCCTCACTTTCCAAATCGTAATTATGAAAAAACTATATTATATGTATACAAAAATTACCTGCATTCCAATTTGTTAAGATCATCCAATTCAGACTTGCTTACGGTCATGTCTTGCGTCAAGCCAGATCTGTTTTGGTATGGAGCGTAATCAGTTTCTACCGTCTTAGCCTTCTGAGTAGAATCGTATTTCACCTCCGATTCGGTTCCTGTCAGATTTTGGTAGATAGAGCCGGAACTACTCTCGCTTACTTTAGACCATATCTTATTACCTACTCTTATAAAATTATCATAAATACCTTCTGCTGTTATAACACCATCTTGCTCTACGATATTAGAACCCGATTTTTCTTTTAACAAATACGGGTGCCTGGTGTAAAAATAGTGTTCAAAATCATTCCCAGCATACGAAGGGTCATACCTCTCCAAATAAAACAATCCTGATAAAGAAGGGTCGGTACTGGTCATGCTATAATCAAACAACATCAACCTGTCTTTTCCAGATAAAGATAATTCTATTGATTTCAAAATATCAGGATCATCAGAAATAAGACCCAAAGATGGACCAGGTTTGAAGTCAAGATACTTATAGGCATTATCATATAATTTTGTTTTATGGAGTTTGTTGTCAAGGTAAGATTGGTATAAATCGAATAAGGATAATGGGTTTTCGCTATCTTGTTTTTTGTTCATGTATCGACTATACTCCCGATCCACATCCACGTAAGGAACGTCAAGTACCGCAGGGTGCCCAAACGCCATCCTGGTCATTATCATGTCCTCTGTGTTCTGAGAATCCATGAACGATCTGACGTATTTTTTAATGGAAGCCATGAGCGTATTATTATCTACGTTCCGTACTTTCTCTTTATCCAAAACGCCGTTCTTAAAACAAGATTCAGGATATATTTTAGTAGAAAAATGAGTTAGGTTGTGCTTGGCTAACACTGTTGATATTTGATACATCTCGTTAATATCATCTTTGCTGATCCTTTGATATAGATTATCTCCTACCTTAAGCAATGAATGTTTCTCAAACGCTTCTACTGGGTCTATATTGGATTCAGAATAAACGATATTCAAATTATCCATATACTCCGGCAATAATTCAGAATAATAATCTGTGCTATCACCAAGAACATCATCTATAGAAGATGCCAGCGTTGGAGCATAATTTACATCATTATGCCTGGCCACATAAATATCAAGATCCAGCATCAAATTATCTATCTTATTCAAAGATTCTTCTGTGCCATCATAAGTTTCCGATGTCCCTATTATATCTATGCCAAACCACGTACAAGCCTCTTCTATATCCCATATCATGCTTCTTAAATCGGATTCGGTGTCGGCATTAGCCCTATGTAAATAAGCTGATATACGAGCTCTTAGGAACTCTATTTTGCCAGGATTGTAATAAGACAGATCTTGTAACTTAGACAAGGATCTTCTCTTGCCTTCTACCACATCATCCCCTTCTATGTTTATTACCGGAATCTTATTCGTAGATGAGAACTCATCAAACATAGATTCGGCAAATTCTTTATCAGAAACGAATTTCTCAACCAGTTCAGGATAGGAATTTCTCAACGATTCAAAAGCAGATGAAAATTCAGAAAAGTTTTTTATGCCGGCTACTGTTTTACGCATAGCATAATAAAGCTCAGAAGGATTATATGGTACCTTTTTACCAAATTGGTTAAACACTCCCTCCTTGTAAACAATAGGACCATACTGATAGTCAATAGACATAAAATAATTATCTTTTTCCCTATCATGTTCGTTAATAGAAGAATCTATTAACTTTCTCATGGAAGTCAAAACCTCGTTTAAAACAGAAGGATCGGATAAAATACGACTTATCTCTGTTTCATCATACAAACCGGATCTCCTTAATTTCTGCTCATTCAGTATCAAACTGCCATCTACATAAAAATCGAAGAGAATAGCATTAGACAATGAAGACGCATTGAAAAAATAATGAGTAGACAAAAGGAAATCCCTTACATCCTTAATGTCCTGAGCCGTTAAAGGATCAGCAAAATAAGTCTGACGCTTCATATACGACAGCACGTCTTCTAAAAGAGGTTCGCCATTGGGATCGGTATTAAATATCTCCCCTGGAGCCGGATTATTCCAATGACCGTAATACGACAAAAAACCAGGAGTGTAAGCCTTAGCCCATACCTGAAGAGCCCGCTCGCTGTTTCCTAATACTTTTAAAGCACTTTCGTAAAGGACGGAAGGCTCCCCGTTAGGAGCCTTAACCCGTTTTATTTCATTTTCCTTTTTTTCTATCTGACATTTGACACCCATAGTGATAAATATTTTAGACAAAGATAGTATAAAAATAGAAATTATGAAACTTCTATTTCATAATGCGAAGCCTCTGTCTCAACTATCAATCTTCCCTCTCCTTCGAACTCAACGCTATCATTTCCTGGACCAGTAACAAAAGGGAAATCAGATACGGATGTTACATAATCTCCAGAACCACCGGAGAAAGACTGACTTTTACTTTGTTTGTAATTGATAGTCAATTGTGTTTTACCTATCTGAAGAGTTCCAGATAAATTTTTAGTATAAGTAGTGGTAGTTGTAATATCCCCATTTTTATAACAATACATTATAAAGGTGGTAACCGGACTCTTTTTTATATTACTATCCGGACCTGCATGATAAGATTCATTTCCTCCAAATATGCTATAAATGTGACAATAAGGACCGACTCTTTTACTTGAGGTTTTAGCCTTATCCTCGACTCCTTTCAAAGATATAGTAACCTTACTCTTGTATTCAATATCCTTCCAATTACAGACTCCTTCACTTACGTTTCCAACAAACCTGTCATCAACATAAACCTCTATATTCCCCTGCTGATTGGTCTTCAACTGATACTGAACAAGATTTGAAACATCTTCGTATCTCCTTCTCATACTCAACACTCCTTATTTAACTCATTTATCGAATCCGAATTATCAGAACCTTCTACGAGATTCTTATTCCTATCTATCTCTTCCTGGCTCATATTACTCATCATATTTTGTATTTTTCTACCAGATTGAGATAAAGAGCGGATGAATGCACTGGAACTTATCTTAACTCCAAGATCCGGTTTTGCCCTAAACGCTTCACCGGTACTGATATTATACAAATCATACACACCTGAGTTCATATAGAATTTATATATCCAGTTTCCACCAGCTTTTTTGTACCCTAATTTGGTTAACTCGACTACACTCATACCAAATTTAATGCCATTACGACCCATTATCTTCTCTGGTATAGGTTCTACCTTAGCCGGAACAGATGTATATGCTTCATCACCGCCGTACAGGAAATAAGGAGATGTTACCCTTGATATGTGAGTAAGCGGTTCTTCGGATATACGAGGTTCGTCTTTTTCTATTTCTCCTTTTGTAGATCCAGGTAATTCGACATTTCCTTCAACTTCGACATTTGTTCTGGATTGTCCTTTGCCTTCTCCATCTCCCTTTTTATCGCCATCTTCCTCAGTGCGTACTGCACCGCCTTCTGCACTTCCTTCTTTTCCATCATTTAAAATATTATCTGATTCTGACTCTATAGACTCCACGACAGCATCATACTCTGGTATGCCGCTAAGGAAATCTGC
>ENA-OXES01000860-OXES01000860.1-human-gut-metagenome-genome-assembly--contig:-NODE-860-length-8435-cov-5.16814_pt1 | contig 8435 bp, 3 predicted proteins | sample MGYA00249829_ERZ652252 | MGnify/ENA primary metagenome ERZ652252 (study PRJEB26925, sample SAMN05826675) | human gut metagenome | biome: ENVO:2100002; feature: ENVO:00000062; material: ENVO:00002003... | reverse complement strand
GAGATTAGCGAGTGTCTCGTGGGCTCGGAGATGTGTATAAGAGACAGGTCCGTGACCAACGTGACCGCCGACATGGCAAGCGGCATCAAAACCGGCGTCGTGAGCAACAAGCGCGTCTACATCACCGCACGGCAGGTACCGACCAAACCCGTGCAAATCAAATACGGCGTAGCCAACTCGGCAGGCACGTCGACCGGCGTGATCGTACTGCAGCCGCCGGCATTGACCACCTCCAACTCCGTGCCGAAAGCCGACAACATCACCACGCAGGCACGCACCGATGGCATTGTTTCCATCAACGTGCTCGACCACGTTACCTACGCCGACGGCACCACGGTAAGCCTGCAAAACGACCTGCAATACGACAAGAACACGTTCAAAGGACTCGTATTCGTATCAGGCAACACCGTACGATACCAAGCATCCGACCAAACCGGATCCTTCCCCGTAACGTACACGGTCAAAGACAATCTCGGCAACGCGGCATCCGCCACAATCACCATCAACGTGCATCAAAAAGACGCCGAAAACAAGGCGGCGCCAACACCATCCGACGTTGAGGCACAGGTTGCGGCAGGGCAGAAAGTCCAGATCCCGATCACCTTGACCGGCATCGACTCCGATGGCGACGACGTGCAGCTGCTTGGTCTTGGCAACAAGGCTCCGACGCTCGGACGCATCAGCGAAGTCGGAGCCACCTACCTGGTATACGAAGCATATGCCGACTCCGCAGGAACCGACACCTTCTCATACGCCGTCGAAGACTGGACCGGCCAACGATCCCAAGCGCAGATCCGCGTGGGCGTGTTCAAATCCGGCACCGACTCGGGCGTGTACGCACGCGACGACGAAATCACATTGCGTCCCAACACCGCGGCAACCGTACCCGTGGCGCAAAACGATATTTCCGGAGACAGCACCGACCTGACCGTCAGTGAAGACATCGAATCGCAAGACATCAGCAATGTGACCGTAGCGGATAATGTGCTCGCCTTCACCACACCGCAGCAGGTGGGCACCTATTACATGGTGTATACGGTCAAAGACAAAGCCGGATTGTCTGACACCGCAACATTAACGGTGAACGTCGATGGCAACGCCACCATCGAACCGCCGACCGCATACGACTATCGTGTGCCTTCTTCGGCGACGATCGACAAGAAATCGGTCGACGTGGACGTTTCGCAATGGATCGCGAACCCTTCCGGCAGCGCCGACGAACTGCACGTGGCCGTTGATGATTCGGCCACCGACCATGCGCATGTCAAGAGCGGAGACAAGTCCACGACCATTACCGTGGAATTGACGGACGAGGCGCGAGCCGTGCCATACACCGTGACCAACACGACGTATGACATCACATCCACGGCGTTCATCCAAGTGCCCGCATACGGCGTGTTTCCGCCGATCCTTCGACCGAAAGCGCCGGCTTTGAAGGTGAACGCACGCGAGACGATCACCATCAATATCGCCGATTACGTGCGTGTGGGCGCAGGCAAGACCGCGTATGTGGACGGCGCCGATTCAGTGAGCGCCACGAAGGCTGCGGACGGCGACCTGTATGTGAACGACCAGATGTTGAAGTTCACCGCGCCGAAGGATTACTCCGGCCCCGCATCCATTACCTTCACCGCGGTCGATGGCAAGCGCGACAAGAACGACAAGGTGAAAATCATCAATTCGGCGGTGCTGACGTTGCCGATCACCGTAATCGGGCGCGACGTGCCCGCGCCGACATTCTCTTCGTCCACCATCGACGTGGTCGCCGGCGAAAGCGCCACCACCATTGATCTGACCGCGTTGACCCATTCGGCGTCCGACCTGTACGACGATGAAAAGCGGTACACGTATTCGGGTGGCGCTGATTCCGACCAGGTGAGCGCCAAGGTGAGTTCGAACGGCAAGCTGACCGTGTCCGCCGACAAGACCACGTCGCCGGGAACTACGGTGAGCGTGCCCATTTCGATCCAATATTCGAAGGGCACGGTGAGCGCAGGCGTCACGGTTCGTGTGACGGCATCCAACAGGCCTTTGGCGCGCATCAACGCGAAAGCCCTGAAGGTCAAGGCGGGAAGCAGCGAGGAAGTGAACCTGCTTGCCGACGCGTACAATCCGTTCCCTGATTCCGCGTTGACCGTGACCGGATGCACGTCCGACGGTGCGTCGAAACTGACCGTGGACTGTCCGGCCAACGGTGTGGTATCGATCAGCGCAGCTTCCGACATCGACGCGAGCACCAACAAGGTAATCGTCAACGTGCGTGATGCCACCAATACGAAGGAACGTGAGGTGACAGGCATCATCAGCATTTCGGTAATGGACAAGCCGGATGCGCCTCTGCTCTCCCCTATCGCGGGAGACCCGCAGGATGGCGCGGTAAATTTGAGTTGGACGGCCGGCTCTTCGAACGGCAGCCCGATCAGCGAATACAAGGTGACGTGGAGCGGCAACGGTTCCGGCGAGAAATCGTGCGGTTCCGTGACCTCCTGCCAGATTACCGGTTTGAAGAACGGCAAGACGTACTCGTTCAAGGTGCAAGCCAAGAATGAGATCGGCTGGTCGAAGGAGTCGAACGGTGTGGAAGGCACGCCTGACAAGCTTCCGGACGCACCGACCGATGTGAAGGCCGAAGCCGGCAAGAACACCGTTGTTGTCACATGGAAGGCTCCGGAAGGCAATTTCTCTGCCGTCGACGGCTATGAGGTGACATTAAATGGGTCCAATATGGCGAATCCGACGCAAAAGGTTGAAGGTACAAGCTTCACGTTCAAATTCAACAACAATGCGATTACCAATGGCGCATCCTATACAGCCACGGTCAAGGCGCATAACAAGATGAACTGGAGTCAACCATCCGCCACATCCAATGCCGTTTCACCTTGGGGCACGCCCGACGAACCGACCATCTCAGCAGTGCAGAATAGCGACAAGATTGTGGTGAGCGGGCGAATCAATGACGCCCGCAACTCGAAATACCAGTCGATTACGGTAAGTATCAGAAACGAAGACAAATCCGTGGAGACCAATGCCACGAACTATTCCGTCGAATTCGACATCAAGAACGAGTGGTATTACAAAGAGATTAAGCCGACGATTACCGTGGTCACGGAACACAGTGGCTCATTGAGCAGCGAAACGTCCGTTTCGCCCTTCACGGCAGTCGATCCCCCAACCAATGTGAAGCTGGAACTCAACAACAATATATGTGTGGCAACCTGGTCCAAAAAAGGACGCGTCACGGGCTTTGTTGTAAAGGCCAAGGATTATTACAATGATGATGTTCACGTGAACAGAGCAGAGTGGCCGCTTTCCGGTAATTGGAGCACCTGCGATACGGTAAATGTCCAACAATACTTCATTGATACGTCACATATCAGCACCCCTGAAACTGCCAGCAGCAATACCGTAGGCAACAAAACCAAGGCGGAAATCACTACCATGCCGACCCTTGCCTGGGATGCCAATGTCACGAATCTCATCAAGGTCGCCGGCGGATCGGTGAAAACGTGGAATCAAATTGGCAGCTACTCCTTCGTATTCACCGGAGGTGGCAAAACATACGAAATCCCTTGGACCCAAGGTACCAGTCAGTTGAACGCCGAAAAGCTGCCAACGGGGGTCGACTACACATGGAAGTTCAAAGTCACTGGTCCAGACCCGGCACTCAACAACGAGGTAGACGGATCAACGATCAAAGACTCCGACCGCTATAGCGAGCCGACCACTGATCCTGAGACTGACCCCAATCCAGACCAGTCGGAATCAAAGCAAAGTAACACCCCTACGGCTTCATCCGTAGCTCTTTCCACCATCGATGGAAAAAGCAAGCCGTGGGTGAGAGGCTTGGCCTATTACGCCAATCGCTAGCCGGTACGGCAATCTCGACGAACAATCCAATATCGACAGCCAATCATCAATACGACCAACAGAAGCAAACAAGGAGCACCCATGAGCAACGACAACGACGACGCCACCCAGCTGGGTTCTATCCGGCACTATACGAACAAGCCGCAACAGCCCGGCAATCCGCAGGCGCGCCCCACATTCCAAGCTCCAAGCCTGCCAACGCATCCGCAGGAGCAAAGCGGCGACGATGAAGGCACGGTACTCAGCGCGCATAATGCGAACCATTACGCCACCGACACGTTCGATGCCGACGATGAAGGCACCATGCTCAGCGCATACAATGCAATCCCTACAGGCCTGCAATGCCTACGCTTCCAACAACGCAACCCTTGAAGGCGCAACCGGCACAGCCTGTGCAGATGCGACAACCGTTACCGCAATCGCAGCCAATTCCGGCAGCGGCATCGCCAGTCAAGCCCGCGCAGCCAGCCGCAACCTCGTCCATGATGTCCGCCCCACAAGCCGACATCACCGAATTCCACAACCAGTTCACCAAACTGGTCGACAGCGTCTCCCAGGTTGTGGTCGGCAAGGAGCAGCCGATCCGCCAATGTGCCACCGCCATGATCGTTGGCGGCCACATTCTGCTTGAAGACAACCCCGGAACAGGCAAGACACAGATGGCCCGAGGCCTCGCCAACTCCATCGACATGTCGTTCAAGCGCATCCAGTTCACTCCGGATCTGCTGCCTTCCGACGTGGTCGGCGTAACCTACTACGACCAGAAGAACAGCGAATTCGAATACCGCGAAGGCCCGATTTTCGCTTCCGTCGTGCTTGCCGACGAAATCAACCGAGCCTCGCCGAAAACACAGTCCGCACTGCTCGAAGTCATGGAAGAGCAGAAAGTCACCGTCGATGGCGAAACCCACGCGGTACCGCAGCCGTTCATGGTCATCGCCACCCAGAACCCCATAGAACAGCTCGGCACCTACAAACTGCCGGAAGCGCAGATGGATCGTTTCCTCATCAAAACAACCATCGGCTATCCGAGCCACGACGTGAGCGTGAGCATTCTCAAACAGGTCAACGTCACCGACCGTGCATCCACCGTGCATGCGGTGCTCACCGGCAACGACGTGCTGCGCATGCGCGCCATCAGCGAAACCGTACATCTTGACGACGCGATCCTCGAATACATCGTGCGCTTGGTGGAAGCGACGCGCCACAACGAACGCATCCAGGTCGGATCGTCCATGCGAGGCGCACTTGCGCTGACCCGATGCGCCCGCGTGTGGGCGGCGTCCAACAATCGCGGATATGTGGTACCTGACGATGTGAAGCAGCTGGCTGTCGCTGTGCTCGCGCACCGCATCACGCTCACCGCGGAGGCCACGTTCGCCGGATCCACCCCCGAACTGATGATCGAACAGATTCTCGAAAACGTACCCGTACCGACCGTAGGCACCACCGCCTGAAGCGCATACCCAACGCAGCTGCACTGCACGCGCAGCAAGACAGAAGCACGCAATCGCACGAAACGTTCGTACCCCTCGAAAGGTCAAGTATGCGACAATCCAAAACTATGCAACGCAGGAGAACCATGCAACGATCCCTGCGACGTATCAAGCATCGCATCAAACGACTGGTCACCTCATATATGTCACCGCTCGGATGGGCCGTGACCGGACTCACCATCGCCTCACTCATAACGTTCACGATTCTCGGATGGCATGAACTGTTGGCCATGGCGATCGTGTTCGCCTGCATGGTGGTCGCTGCCATCCTGCTGTCACTCGGCAACACGTCATTCACCGCCACCATAGACGTGTCCAGCAGACGAGTCACCGTGTCAGACACCGTAAAAGTCGACATACGCATCGACAATCCAGGACGCACGCCAACCACATCCGCGCGAGGCGACCTGCCTATCGGCGACAACCACGAACGATTCTCCATCCCCATACTCGCCGCCGGCCAATCACGCCAAACAACCGTGGAATTCACCGCCGTCTCCCGCGCAGTGCTGCCGATCGGACCGCTTTCCATACGCAAAGGCGACCCATTCGGACTCGTACGGCACGAAAAGAAACTCGTCGACCAAATCAACGTGTTCATCCACCCTCAAACCGTCATGCTGAACACACTCAATGCCGGAATTCCGCGAGACCTCGAAGGTCAGCCCAGCGGCGAAATCGTCGACGACGACCTCGACTTCTACGGACTGCGCGAATACGAGCCGGGCGACGACGTGCGCAACGTGCACTGGCTCAGCTCCGCAAAAACAGGAACGCTGATGATCCGCCAATACGAAGCGACCCGACGCACCGACACCGCATTGACCATCAGCGTGAACCCAGACGACTACCTCAGCTCCGACGAATTCGAACTGGCGGTATCCGTCCACGCATCCATCGGCGTACAATGCCTGCTCCAAAACCGCCCGGTAACCGCACATGCAGGAAACGAACACGCCGTGCCACGCAACTCCACGGAATTCCTCGACGACTGCAGCGCCATCACCCCCGACATCAACGACGATCCGAACCTCGCGCAAACCACCCTCACCCACACCCCCGACTCATCGTTCTACTACATCACCGTCGGCAGACTCAAAAGCATCGACGAGATCAAACACATGGCGCTCGCACTCCCCCGATCCGCAACCTGCGTGGTACTGCAAACCACCATCGGGCAACCACGTGCCATCAAACGATACTCCGACTTCACCCTGGCGACCGTAGGAAGCCTAGACGACCTCCCAATAATCATGGGGGTACTGGCATGAGCACCACAGGATTCAGCAAACACAACGCCAATACCGACGAAACCGGCACCGGACACACCACCGGATTCGGCAACACCTTCACGGGAACAGGCACCGGAACAGGTTCATGGGCCGACTCCACACACTCCGTCATCTGGATGTCGCGAGACAGCAAATCGCAAGCCCTCCCCTGCCTACGCCGACCACGCGCCTCACAATACGCAAGCCTTCTCGTAGCAGCCCTACTCACCCTCGCCGCAGCCAGCAACCTCATCGACGTCTACGGATCAGTCGCATCCTGGGCCCTCGCCGCCATTCCAGCCACCATCATCGGATCCCTCGTGGCGCTCGCAGGCACGGTTCCCATGCTCCGCCTCTGGTGGCAAATGCTGTTCATGGCCGTCGCGCAACTGGCTGTCGGCCCGGTTCTGTTCCTCAACGACACCACCATCGCACACTTCATTCCAACCCTGCGCACGCTTACGCAAGGTTGGGTGCAGATGCTTGGCTCCTTCAAATTCATTCTGTCGGTCGAGCCTCCAACCGGTACCGCGGACGGCTGCCTGCTTGCCGTATGGACCATCTGCCTGTGGTCCGCGCTGCTTACCGGCATTTTCGCAGTGACGGAAGATGGCCGATTCACCATGATCGCCATCATTCCCGTCATCGCCAATCTTGCGATCTGTGCATTGCTCGGCTCATCTTCCGGCTATTACCGCATATTCGTCGGCACCGCGATGGCGCTTGTGCTCGTGATTTGGATCAGCGTACGTTGGAAATTACTGGAATTGGGACGTTGGATCAGTTCCGTGACAATCGTGGTTGTTTGCATCGCATTGGCGATTGGAGGATGCCTTGCCGTCGGTCAGGACCGCACCATTCTGCGCTACCATTACGATCCACCGCTCAGCCCGTACGATTACACAAGCCCGTTGAGCGGCATGCGTTCGTACATCAAAAACAGCAAGGACGACGTGCTCCTCACCGTCGAAAACCTGCCCGCAGGATCGAGCGTGCGACTAGCGGTCATGGACCGTTTCGACGGCAACGTATGGAACCTGTCCGATTCCACCATGTCGTCGGACTCCTCCAATTACCATCGCGTCGGCACCTCCATCACCAACAACGCCGAAGGCAAGAAATTCACCGCAACATTCACCGTGAACAAAGGCCTGAGCGACTACTGGCTACCCATTGCCGGAGCCGCATCCAGCGTGACCTTCGACAACAGTGAAAACGTCGACTCGTTCTATTACAACAGCGACACCATGTCGGCCATCTACCCCTCACGCACCTCCGAAGGCCTCACCTACACGGAAACCGGCATCATGCCAGCAGTTCCCACCGACAAGCAAATCACCAAAGCCAACGCAGCCTCCATCAGCCAGCCTAAAGCCGAAGACGTGCCCGACTGTGTGGACAAACTTGCCACAGCCATAGCCGGCGGCCAATCCAAAGGAGGCGAAGCAGCCCAGGCCATCGCCGAAAAACTCAAGGAATCAGGCTGGTTCTCGCACGGCTTGAGCGGCGATTACCCGTCTACCGCCGGCCACGGCAACTACCGTATCGACCAGCTGCTCGCCGGAACGGCCATGGTCGGAGACAGCGAACAATACGCCTCCGCAATGGCACTCATGGCACGCAGCCTGGGACTTCCAAGCCGAGTGGTGCTTGGATTCCTGCCAAAAGACGATGAAGGCGAAATCAGCGAAAACCGCACCGAAAAACAAGGGAAAAATACCGTCACCGAATTCACCGGCAACGATGTGACCACATGGGTGGAAATCAAACTGGACGGCTACGGCTGGGGGGCGTTCTACCC
>ENA-OXES01000786-OXES01000786.1-human-gut-metagenome-genome-assembly--contig:-NODE-786-length-9131-cov-5.94425_pt1 | contig 9131 bp, 10 predicted proteins | sample MGYA00249829_ERZ652252 | MGnify/ENA primary metagenome ERZ652252 (study PRJEB26925, sample SAMN05826675) | human gut metagenome | biome: ENVO:2100002; feature: ENVO:00000062; material: ENVO:00002003... | reverse complement strand
CGGAGATGTGTATAAGAGACAGCATTCTCTTCGTGTACTCTGTTTTATATGCACGGCTCCCCGGAGTATAATTTCTATATGCTGTTAATGATTTATTGTAAATAACATCAAAATTCTCAGATTTGCTATCTGCCAATAAAGCCTCAATAACATAACTCTTCAATGCATTTTCTATAAACATTACCTTAGGATAAAGAACTGTTTTAAGTCGCATATCATATTTATTCAGTGCTATAATTTCATCCAAAGAGCTAAAATTAACACGGTTAGTATCCTCTCGAATAAATCTATATCCCTTAAATCCATGATAATAGCCCATATTTCTAAGTGCTTGTGTCTGTGAGCTTTTAACATTGATATGGTGTGTATTACGTAAATATTTCATCAACTGGTAAATTGATAACATGTATAACCTTCTTTCATCATTTATAAGGTTTATTATAGCACCAAACACTTACTTTTTCCACAGAAAAAACGCCCCCGCCTAAGCCCCCCGCCTAAGCCAGAGCATCATCCTTCTTCCATATTAAACTACCTTGAGCATCTTCTGTGACATCGGTTTCTCCTTCTTCTGCTCAACCTCCGCCCGTGCTTTCCTAAACTCTTCCATCCGTTTCAATTCTTCCTCAGCATCATCGAATCCGATATGCGTGTACACATTCATTGTGACCGATATATCCGAATGCCCCATGAGGTATTGTAATGTCTTTGGATTCATTCCCGATTTTGCCATATTCGAACAATAGGTGTGTCGGCATACATGAGGTGTAATATTTGGCATCTGTACTCGGTAAATGTCATTGTATCTGCCGACCATACGATTAAAGCGGTGTTGCCAATGCATTGCAACAAGTGACATTCCATTATCATCGTAAAATAGAAATCCACTATATCCATCTATGGTTTTCTCCACTTTCGGTGCATTTCTGTCCTCAATAATCGCCTGAAACATCTGTGCCACATCCTCTGTGATTGGCAATACTCTTGTTCCGGCATCCGTCTTTGTGGTTTCTATGATATATCGCATATCCGATGTTCTCTGCAACTGATGGTCGATGTTCACAGTTCTATTCTCAAGATCAATGTCCTTCAGCGTCAAGCCACAAAATTCTGATATTCTCATTCCCGTATGAAAGAGTATGTACACCACTTCATAGTATTTACAGCACACCACATCGTCATGCACAAACTTCAGGAACTTTCTCATCTGGTCTTTTGTAATTGCCTCTCTTGTGACTGCGTCATTTACTAATACTCCGGCAAGCTGAAATCCAAATGGATTCTTTACCAGAATGTCATCATCCACCGCCATCTGAAAATCTGGTCGCAACACTCCCCGAATGGTATGAATGGAACTGTAGCTTTTCCCATCCTCTTGCTGCAATTTGATAAGGAACAGCTTTGCATCGGATGTTTTCACACTTCATATTGTCTTTTTGCCAAATGCTTCCTTCGCAAGCAATCTCTGCACTGTAACATATCCCTGTTTCGTGCTTTGCCTTACTCCGGTCTTTGTTTTCAAATATCGGTCTACAAGTTCACAGACTGTCATCTGTCCGTCCACGATATTTACAAGTAAATCCAAATCTGTGTTTACCTGTTTTTCCAACTCACGAAGGGAAAGGCATGGCTTTTTGCCCTTTGGAAGTTTGTCCGTATCCTCATCTGCATTCAATGCATCCTGACTTACTCAGCTTTCTGATTATATCATTTTATACAGTTGATCAACTTCTGCTTCGTATACTGATTCAGTGTGAGTATCAAACAGCACCCATTCCACCAAATCAAAGCTGTCTGGAGTACCCTGCAAGAATCTGTTTACTGTATGTACTGCAATCTTTGCTGCCAACTCAACCGGAAAACTATATACTCCAGTTGATATGGAAGGAAATGCAATAGACCTGATTCCATTATCCATTGCCAGCTTCATGGAATTAAAATAGCAGTTAGCAAGAAGCTCCTCTTCTCTATCCCTGCCACCATTCCATATCGGTCCTACAGTATGTATCACATAATCACATGGCAGATTATAGGCTTTTGTTATCTTTGCTTCTCCAGTCTCACATCCGTGAAGTGTCCTGCACTCTACCAAAAGCTCCGGTCCTGCTGCTCTATGAATCGCACCATCTACACCACCTCCGCCAAGAAGAGAGTTGTTTGCTGCATTTACGATTGCCTGCACATCTGTTACTTTTGTTATATCTCCCATTAAAGTCTTAATTAAGTACATTTAGTTCCATCCTTTCCAGATATCCGGCTGATAACCAAGTGTTGATTGCTTTCCGTTTCTTACTACTGGTGTTTTAATTACTTGTGGATTCTCAAGTACCTTTTCGAGCTTATCTTCATCTGCGATATACTTAATAAGAGCAAGTAAATCCTTGTCCTTACCGTCCCAGTTAACCATATTTTCTAGTCCACCATTTGCCTGAGCTACCGAATTAAATTCTCCTTTGCTCATACCTTTTTCTTTCATATCAATGAACTGATACTTTATGCCCCGCTCCTTGAAAAAACGCTCCGCCTTCTTAGTATCATTGCATTTCTTTGTTCCAAATATCTGTATATTCATATCAGTATTCCTTTTCTATCTCAACATCTATTCCATACATTTTCTTGAATGCATCAAGGTCTGCCTGCTGCACCTGACTTAGTTCCTTGCCCGGCTGCATTTTATGCCACTTTCGGATGCACTCCCTGCAGCATGTTGCTGTTGCGTGCTGGGCAATAAATACTGGATGTCCACGCATTGGTGTCTGTTTGCCATCATTTACTATATATGCCGGAGCTTCTCTCTTTGCAATAAAATCCTTTGCATGTTGTCTTATTGTATCAAGACCTTTTTCATTTATGTAATCAATATCTTTCTGCTTCAGATGGAAACTGCTTCGAAACTTGGAATTATCCAGTCGTTCAAACAACTGCCTATACCATTCATCCTTCGTCATATCATCACCACAAATCGTATGGTTTCATGGTTTCTGAATTTCGATATTCATGTTTCTCATAATATCCTATCAGCTTACCCTCATCTCTGAGTGCCACCATGTAAACATCTTTATTCTGTTTCTCATTATGAAAAGTATAAACGATATTATGGCTTTCATCTGCTGCAAACCAGTCCACTACCTGCTGTATTCTATCTCTTGATTTCGAATTATGGCAGTCTAACAGACTTCTTCCGATAAGTTTGTCGCCGCCTCGCTTCGCATAGCTGGTAACAGCTGCCGGATTCATGTAGATAATCTCATGTTTGAGATTGCATATAACAACGGATGCCCTGTCCTGATCAACAATGCTCTTATAAAAGCTGACATATGATTTAAACTCAATCAACTTTTCATTATCAAGCCTCTTCTGAAGTTGTGGTTTCTTTCTCCGATAATAATCGTATATCTCTCCACCTGGTATCCAGATTTGTGCCTCATTTATCTTATCAAGTACAGCTCTAACAATCTGTTCATCAGCTAATGAATCAGGTGCTTTTTCATGTTCTGTTACATATTTTTTGTATTCTTCATACGCCCAGCCTGTAATCTTATCCTTCTGTTTCATCTTGAGATTACTAAACTTCTTGTTCATCTGTAAAAGCTGACCATCTATCTTTTTATGAATTTTTGTCTTCTTACTTTTCGCCATTTTATGTCATCCTTAAAACTTCACTACTTGTCGAACAAATCAAAATCAAACCGAAACGGCCATGAGGAAGCGTGTGCCGGTGCATCCCAGACGATAACATTATACCTGTTCTCGAAATACTGAATCTGCTTATCAAACAATCTATGGTCTGCCGTCAATCCCGGTAGAAAAACAAGGGTAATTTCATCCGAGTGTGAAACGTTTGTCCAATAGTGGATTGTTCCGCAAGGAGTCTGATATGTTTTTTCTTCCATTGATTTTCTCTCTAAAACTTCCGATTTTCTCAATTCTCCAAACTTGAAGTTAACTAATGGATGCCATTTTATCAGTCGGCCATGATCTCCTGAGAGCCACATAGGAGATTAAAAAGTTTGCAAGCCAACCAGCTGGTACAGCAAGCCAGACAAAGGCAATGCCGAAACGCGGTGCACAGATTAGGGCAACGGACAGACGAATCGCAAGATTCACTATGTTTGCAACGAGGAACGGACGCATAATTCCGAGACCGCGAAGGACTCCATCGGTTGCCATCTTGATACCCATGAAGATGAGAAAGTAACCAAGCCACCTCATATAATCACCAGACACCTGATAGGCCAACGCCGTTCCGTCTTTTCCTAAGAACAGTGAGGAGATCTGCGTGTGTAGCGTTTCAATGACGAGAAAGGCAAGAACGGCAAAGCACACGTCCAGCACCAGCGCCGCATGGTAGCCTTTTTTGATGCGTTGGGGTTTGCCTGCGCCAAGGTTTTGGGAAACATACGGCGAAACCGCATTGCCGATGGACACAAAGATCAATGAAAAAACATTTTCCACCCTCATCGTTGCTGTATACCCGGCGAGTGCCTGTGTACCGAAAGGATTTACCACTGCCTGCACAATCATCATACCGATGGACACTGTGGACTGCTGTAAAACCGACGGCACCGCAATGCGAAGCATGGAATACAGCTCCTGCCGTTCAAACCTGTTAAAGGGGCTTTTATATTGCTGCATCCGTGCAAAGAAAATCAAAAACGAAAACACTGCGGAAATTCCCTGTGCAATCAGGGTTGCAATAGCCGCACCGAACACACCGAGACCTAGCCCGGCTACCATCCAAAGATCCATTAAAATATTCAGGATGGACGAAAAAATCAGCAGTCCTAGCGGAATTTTGGATTCGCCGATTGAGGTGAACATGGTAGAAAGAATGTTATACATAAACAGAAACGGAAAGCCCACAAAATAGACCCGCAGATACAGTACTGCATCATCCAGTATGTCGGCAGGGGTTTGCAGTCCACTCATCATCGAGTTGGCGAAGAAAAAGCCAAAAACACCAAGGACTATACTTAGAAGCAAAAAGCTAATTAAGGAGGTTGACACGATTGTTTTCATTTTGCCATACTCCCTGGCTCCGAAATAACGGCTCACAAGCACACCGGCTCCGACACCGGCTCCCAGTGCCACACAAATGAACACATTGGTCAATGCTGCACATGCACCGACAGCTGCAAGTGCGGAAGAACCAACAAACTGGCCGACAATAATAGAGTCGGCCATATTGTATATTTGCTGAAAAAAACTTCCAAGAATCATTGGCATTGCAAAAACCGTCAACGCTTTGAGGGGCGTATCGGTTATCAAATACTCATCTTTCGACATTATCATATTCCTCCATGGTATCTTGTATCGTGGTATCCCATTCACTTACCTTCTCGAATTCCGATTTGTAAAACACATTCTTTTTTACATAGGCACAGTATACCACATTTCCTGTTTCTATGTGATAACATTTACTGCTTCTTCCGATATGAACTCATCTTCTCCACAGTAACCTCCGGATAGAAGTGAGTAAGAATCGTTGCTTTCTGCTCTGCCTCATCCTGCATGGAGAATCTTCTGCTTAATTCCTTATGTAAGTGAAAAGAAGTCCCCGAAGGAACTTCTTTCGCCACAAATCATATTCTTTTTTATCGAGGGAAGTCCGGTTGATGATCCTACTGTTTTACAAAATAGGAGTACAATGGGGGTACAAATCCCATCCACATTCCCTAAAAGCCTTGATTTTAAGCCTTTTCAGCCAAAAGTACGGTTTCTGGGCAAATTATAGCATATTGTTGCAAGTCTATTCTTACAATTCCATCAGAAAATGTTCATGCAGCGCACGTTTCACTTGATCGAAATTACCTCGCTCCGGACATTGGATGGAAACAACCAATCCCTTCTCTGGGAGAATCGTTGTAATCTGTCCGAATGCGCCATCAGCACGATAGGATCCTGGATATGGACTGATCCAGAACTGATAGCCATATCCTACATGCCAGAGATCTGCAGATGGCTCGAAGGTAAATTTCGGGGTGGACACCTCCTTCACCCAGTCCCTGCTGACAATCTGCTCGCCCTTCCAGTTACCCTCAGCCAGATAGAGCTGTCCCAGTTTCATCATCTCGGTACAAGTCAGATACATACCTCCGCCGCCATTCGGATGTCCCTGTGGATCATGCTCCCAGAGCGGCCATCCCATATCAAGGGGCTGGAATAGCTTCTCATACAGATACTCTCCCATCCGCTTGCCAACGGCCCGTTCTACCATATGAGCAGCCAGAATACTGTCGGCAGAGGAATAGCAGAATGCACTGCCTGGCTCCACAGGAACCGGCTGTGCCATCATATATTTCTCATAATCCGGTGCGCCGACGCCCGGACGTCTGTCCGCATTCATCAGAAGTGCCTTACCAAAGCCACTGGACATGCAGAGCAGATGTTTCAACTGAATCTTCTCCAGATTTGGATCCGGATTTGAAGGAAGTTTATCTTTAAACACTTCCGCCACATGATCTTCCAGGCTTAGTTTTCCCTCTTCCATTGCGAGTCCAACTGCTGTTACCGTAAAACTCTTGGTATGTGAATAAATATTTCTCGGTGCATTTGCTGCGTAGTGCATCTCACAGAGTACCTTGTTCTCATCTCCGACACTGATAGCTTCCAGCGGCAGATTGTGGCTGCTGGCATAACGATGAAATTCCAAAAACTTCTCTTCCAGTAACATAATACCTCTATCCTTTCCGGCAAATCTCTGATGTCAGTCCGATATAACCGATGCGACGTGTCGCAAGGTTAAAACCAATCTATCTGACATCTCCAATCTGGTTCTATTATCTCATACACATCTCTGCATCTGTCGGCAGTGGCATCAGCGGTGCGGACGGCAGGGTCTGATACCAATAAGCAACACTGGTGTAATCATCGTAACGCGGTCCGGTCCAGCCCATGTTGTCGAGTGTCATACGAAACTTATTCTCAAAACGGATCGGGTCTGCAATATGGAAATGATACAGCAGGAATCTCTGCTGTCCGTTATAGAATTCCCGGTTGTCTCCATAGATTGCATACATGCCGGTATATAAGCCGCTGAAGGTCTGATAGCTCTTGATGATGATGTCATTTCCAAATCCATAGGAACCGCCGAAGTAGTCTTCAGTTCCGGTATAGTGGATAGACGGATACGGATCATCGTCCAGATACATGCGGGCTTCGCCTTCTACCCAACAGGTATTGTTGCCATTCATACCAGTTGCCAGAGTCACACCGACAAATTGTCCCCTGCCTTCGATTCCGTCAACGATTGTGTAGGTACGACCCTTCTGAACCGGGTGCTCTTGGCGATAGGTGGCATGGAAATAACCAGCCTCCGCCGGAATCTCCTGATAAGCTCCGGTGATAATATAATAGAGATTTTCATCCTTGTCACCACGGTTTTCCATCGTGATCCGAGCTCTCTTATGGAACGGCATCTCAAAATAGCTGTTATAGCCGCGACCAGGAGCTACCAGCATCATGGCAGAATTCAACACCGGATATTTGCCATCCCGGTCCACGAAATTTTCATCATAGGCACATCCGAAGAATGCAGAGAGCGGAGCTTCCACAGACGGATATTCCTGATCATCCCAATACATACGGATGATAAAATGGTGCCCGACATATCCTGTAAACCACATATGCTGGATCACACCCGGTCCTGCAGCATCTACCAGAGTTACGGTTTCCCCTGCAGGAATCGTCACGGTCGGACGAAGCTTGGTGCAGTCACCGCCCTGGGAACCACCTGCGCGTACACCGGTTGGATTCTCTGCGGAAAATGCAAACGTTTTGGAGTTCTGGATCATACAATAGTTGTTCATATTCTTCTCCTCTCTGATCAAATCTGGATCATCTGAAATTATTGCTTACTACGCTATCGCTTTTCTCTATTCACTATAACATTTATCTCCCATAAAGTGACGGAATTACAGAATCATTCCGTCTGCGCCTTCTCATTTTCTTCCCGGATAATCTCCTTTCTGGCGTTCTGTACACGCGCATTGCCAGTAACCACAGCCTTGTCCTCAACTCACATTCTTACGAAATAAATCTTATATGGCAGCCTCTTTTTATACAGACGCACAAAAAACAATTTTATTTTCCTATCAGCACCTGCTTTCCCTGAAAAGCAAATCCATATGCGCGAATTTGATCTGGCCGAAATCCTCTGGCAAGTAACTGCGCATCATATTGTTTATGACGAATCTGTTCTAACGCACTGTTCACAGTCGCATTCAAATCAGCCTCCGACTCCGGATCAATCACTTTAAATTCCAGAATAATTGCATCCGACTGACCAATTTCAACAGGCTCAAGCATAATATCATAACGCCCAAATCCACTTTCACGATTGGAGGTAATATGGTATTTATCCTGCAGATCTACCATCAGTCCAAGAACAAACCCATGGTAAAAACGTTCCGGTTCTGCCGAAGCAGAAGGTCCCTTTCCCGTATCAAAGAAACTGAACGTTTCTAAGGCTATCCTGTTAATATAATGATTCATTGCCCGAACATCATCCGCAAGCAGTGCCTTAACAAATGCATTATAATTTGGAGTATATTTCTTAAACCAGCCATCGATCATTCGGCGAAACATGACATCTACCTCATGATTTGTCAAAGAAAGATGGTAATTCTGATTGGATGCAGCAGCATCCTTCGGAGCCTGATTAATTTTCAAATATCCACTTGAAAGCAACAAACTCCATATCGCCGTCATATTATCATCCAACTGATCAAATACAATCTGCTCATCAATTTCCGTTACCAGTTCTTTTCCGGACAGTAAATCCTCCATGGCCTCTTTGATTGCAGAATTTCCCCTTTGAATAAGATGTCCAATCAGGCTGTTAGAACTGGTATTAGCCCAATAAATATCAATTTTTCTTTTATCAAGAAAATTCGTAATTGACCATGGATTGTATATATCCTTTTTACCTCCAAAAACGAAACCATCATACCATTTCTTTACAACATCACATTGATCAGACATTCCGGCTTCATCCAGTGCTGTAAAGACTTCAGATTCTGTAAAACCAAACGATGTCGCGTACTTCTCGGAAGTAGTTGTGATCACTTCCAAATTATTCAGATCTGAAACTGTCTCTTATACACATCTGACGCTGCCGACGACGGAGAGAG
>ENA-OXES01000767-OXES01000767.1-human-gut-metagenome-genome-assembly--contig:-NODE-767-length-9348-cov-5.87496_pt1 | contig 9348 bp, 15 predicted proteins | sample MGYA00249829_ERZ652252 | MGnify/ENA primary metagenome ERZ652252 (study PRJEB26925, sample SAMN05826675) | human gut metagenome | biome: ENVO:2100002; feature: ENVO:00000062; material: ENVO:00002003... | reverse complement strand
TGTATAAGAGACAGTATCAAGAATGGACGGAAAAAGAGGTCGATTTCACGTTCTCGGACATGGAACGCGATGCCATTTGGGAAATGAAGCGGGGCATGGAGATGAATTTCCTGTTCGGCAAAAAAAACAAATTGCGTGATACGGTCAAGAAAGAAGACGTGTGGTTTACCGAGGGTATCTGGTGGCAGGCCGGTAAGGACTGGACGTATGATGCATCGGCAGGCATGACGGCAAAGGATTTGATAGCTCTCTGTAAAACGGCTTTAACGGGAAATGCAAGCAGTAAGAAAAAACTGGTTTTCGCCGGAAGTGATTTTATCGAACAAGTGACGAACCTCGATATACAGAAAGTGATGCAGGGGGATCAATACAAAGCCGAGCTAGGGCTTACGTTCGATTCCATTCACTCGAAATTCGGGGACTTGTATGTGGTCTATACAGAAGCATTCGATCTTGCAGGTATGAGCAAATGTGCCCTTGTTGTGGACGATAACTATTTGACTAAATTTGAATTCAAGTCGTTGTCGAAAGAACGCAGGGATTTCAAAACTGCGGGTATACGTGAGACAGAAGGAGAATTTATCCAAGAAATTTCGGGCATTGTATTGAAGAACCCGGGTGCTCACGTTCGTATCACTCCGAAAACTGAATAAAAAACAAACAGGGGAGTATCTTTCATCGATACTCCCCATAAATCATAGAAGTTATGTTGAAAGTATATAAAACCCAGACTTACCTAAGCATGCCGATAACCGTGAAAGGTAAATCGGTACGCATTGAGTTCAGAGGGAATAAATTCACAGGCGGATTTTTCTCGACCAAAGACAAAAATGTACAGAAAGCGATAGAGTCTTCTAAGGAGTTCAACGACATTATATTTTTAGATGCTGTCGAGGAAGAACCTGTAAAAGAAAAGGAAGACAGAAGGGTAAAAATAGAGTCTGTAAAATCGTTTCAAGAAGCTGTTGAATATCTGAAAGGTGAAGGAATTATCGCTAAAACGCCGGAAGAAATCAACTCGGCAGCCGAAGAATTGAACATTTCATTCCCTAATCTAAAATAACCTCATGCAAATATCCCGATTATCTTATCTGGTTAAGGTAGTTATCGACGAGGTCTCTCCGTCGGGCGTCGGAATTTCATACAACGACATACCCATAGATGACCGGGTAAACAATCTTGCGGAAGATTGCGCAAAAGAAACTTTACTGGCTTCTCCACTGAGATATTTGCCTCACGAAGATATACCGGGAGATATAGAAATATATGGAGACGGAAGTGGATATGTGCCGCTCCCCTCCAATTTCCTACGTCTCTTTTCTTTTCAAATGGAACTTTGGAAACGTAGGGTAAACGATAGCATAACGGAGGATAGTGAAAGTTATCTGTTACAAAAGAACCCTGTTACACGAGGGGGCACAAATTTCCCCGTATGTGCGGTGGTTAACAACGAAAAAGGACTCATTTTGGAATGGTATTCTGTTCCTTCTTATGTAAGAACTCCTAAATGCACGGAAAAAAGATACGTTCCCATACCTACGATAGAGGACTCTGAAATAAATATTCCACAAGGGCTGGAAATGCTCATGGTATATATTACTGCCAAAAAAGTATTGATGAGTTTACAACAGTATGATATGGCAAAAGCTATCGAAGAATTGATATTAACGGAAATGAAACAACTATCTGTATAAATCGATATGTGTAGGATATTCAAATGCAACCGAGCCGGTAAATATATCGGTTTTTATAACAGACTGGAAGATGCCATGCGGGATAACCCGGTGGCGCAAAGAGACTGGTTTTTCACTAACGGGGAAACATTGAGCGTCTGGATGTTCGACGGGAGCCGTTGGATAGATACAAATAGGGCTGTCGGAGCCGTGAACATGGTCGACAACCCGGAAACATTTGTTCCTGATGTTCTAGCGGGTGAAAGCAAGACTTATTTCTATCTCGCTCCACAAGCAGGAGAATATACCTTCACAAATTTCGGAGGGATTTCCGTATTGGTAGAAAAACCCAGTCTCATATCTCTGAATTGGAATGGAAGCGAATGGGGAGATACGATCTGTGAGTTTCCTGTTCATGGAGGGGAATTATTACCGGAAGTCGAATTAAGATTCGTGAGTTTGCCCGGCGAAGATCCAAGCGAGGTATACGGCAGTCGTGAATCTAATACTATAAAAGATTGCTATGTGGAGTTCCGAATATCGCAAGGCTGGGATTTTATCAATCGAGAGAAAGAAAATATTTATTTGTGCCTGAACCGATGGAAGAGTAAAAGTGTGGCAATGAAAAATACCAGCCACAGAAGATGGGTGACGGTTTACGATAACATAAAATCAGAATTTGATGATTTGTCTCATTGTTATCCTAATAAAGGAGAATCTTTGAACGGTAATTACATATACGGAATTAAAGGGATCCCTTTTTGGACACAATCCAGAATAAAACCGGTCGCACTTTCTGATTTAATCGTAGGAGAATATCATGGAGAATGGATTAGGATACCTTTCTCGATGGAAAGCATTATGCGCAGATTTATATACATGCGTAATCAAAAAAGTGAACATGATTGGGAGGTCGTACCTCCTCAAAAATTTTTCGATTCGAGCGGGACGAGTGCTGAAATGGTTTGTTCAGGCGGAAAGATGAAGATGTCACATGATGAAGGACATGCTAATTTTGTCAGTCTTACTTTGGGATTGTGTTTAGCTATAAAAGACTTATCGGTGACTAATTATGAAAAATGGATAAAAAGCTGTATGACGGCCTTCTGCGGAAGAATGGGTTATACTCAAAAACTGGGATTGTTCTATAATGCTACTTTATATGGGAAAAACAGGTTTGTCAAATAACGTGGGGAGGGCATTTTATTTTTTTCTGCTCCGGCAGGAAGAATAAAGGAGTTTCTGCTCCGGCAGGAATTACCGTTTAATGCCTTCCCTTTTTATATACATAAATTATGGAAAATATCAAACTACCCTTAGATTCAAATCTAAACCCGATCGGGGTTTTGCAGCCCGGAAAGCAATATTACATTGAAGGAAGCGGGGATTCGGTAGAATTGCCCGAAGCCGGTGTGTATATGTTGAGTTTTGTTAGCGGAACTGTTGTACAAATTAATTACCCGGACGGAACAGATAGCCGTGTGGTCGTGGCTACCGGAACGATTATCAGTTTCTATTTCCCTGCTGGAACGACTGTTAGTGTCGGTGATGAAGATTTGCAGCTTAACATCAATAAAATGCGGTAAACCATGAGTTTAGGAAGATTGGGATTGATACAGGCTGGGCAACCGTCGAAGCAGTGCCCCACATTGGCAGAAATGACAGCCGACGCTACGGCCACGGCTGCCGATATTATGGCTGGAAAGACGGCGTATGCACGAGGCGAGAAGTTGACGGGCACACTCGTACCCGTTACCAAAATCGACGTGGCAGCGGAGGGGATTAAATTCTCATATTCTACGTTCGAGGAAGTACCGGAGATATTCGACTTTTCGAATGTGACGGATTTGTCATACATTTTTGACACCTGCAAATCTCTAATTTCTTTACCTTCAAACTTAAATTGGGGGAAAATGACTAACGTTGTAGCGGCTTTTCGTGGCACAACAAGTCTAAATGATGAAGTAAATATAGAGCCGTTAGATGTGCTGTCATTAGAAGGAATTTTTCAGAGAAGTAATATAGCTAAAATCTTAAATTTATCCGTTCAAAGTGCATATACCGCATTTAACGCCTTTGAAAGTTCAAAACTAACGGAAATAGGCAATATCGATTTACCGGATATCGTCACCGCAACATACGCTTTTTCAAATATTCCTATCGTTCATTTCCCGAAGATAAATATTCCGAAAATTGCTAATTGTAGCTTTATATTCTATAATAACCAATCCATGCAATCTCTTGAATACTGGGATTTTTCGAACGTGACTAATGCGGTCAATATGTTTAAAGGCTGTTCGGCGCTGTCGTCTATCGGCGATGTTATCTTCTTACACACCGCTCTATCGCTGGCAGATTCCCCGAATATCGATGAAGATACTTTGAATCGATTCGGAGGATTCGCCAATGCTGCCGGAGAAAGCGGTGTAGCTCCTTTAAAAACTTTGGGACTACCGGCTGCTGCGTTGACGTTCAACACGGCGGCGCAAACTTTCTTAGAATCGGAAGGTATCATAGCGAAACTGACGGAGGAGAATTGGACGGTTAATTTCGCCGATTCAATGTAAGGGAGAAAAGAACACAATCGAACAAAACCACATAAAAAAACAAATACCCATGAATATAGAAGAAAAAACTTATCAAAAGATTACTCCTGCAACGGAAGGTAATTACCTGACTACCTACCAAGAAGGCGATGATATAAAGACTTACGAAGGTGTAAAAGCGATGTACACGCCGGCGGACTTCGACGCTTCAACCGTGCGGGAGATTACCCCGGAAGAACATCTAAGCTATCATGCAGCCAAAGAACAGGCTTTGCAGGAGGAATTTAACAAAAAAACGAATGATTGAGATACCCTCTTGGTCAGATTTCAAAGTAGAGTTGAGCTTCGAGGACAGGAACGGAAGTCCGCTCGATGCCGAGACGAAGAAATTCCGGTTCATCTACCGGGACGAGGCCGGTTGTTGTTGCGAAGTGAGCTACGACGGGAAGACACGTAAAAACTGTGTGTTCCGTGACGGCGTGCTGTACGGCATATTCAATTCCGGGACTTTCCGCTATGGCTTGCTCACGGTAGAGAGGCACTACTGGATAGAGGATGCCGATTTCGATGACGGCAAATGGGACTATGGAGGAGTCGACAAAACCAATATAATCATCAAGTGATATGGCAGATAGTGATTGCATAATCGTTCATGAGCAGGTGGTAGTGCCCGATGCCTCCGTGGTGAAAGAAATGGTTGCCTTGCCCGGTGAAAAAGGTGACAAAGGGGATAAGGGAGATAAAGGAGATCCATTCACCTACGAGGATTTTACACCCGAACAAATCAAGGAGTTGCAGAAGCCGGCTACCGATGCGGGTGCTGTTGCTTTGGCTGCTGCAAATAAGGCTAATGCGGCAGCCGATAAAGCGAACCAAGCGGCAGAAAGTATAGCATACAAAGAGAATGGTTTTTACATTTCCCATGCTTTTCTTGAAGCCACAGATTTAAGGTATATAGGATTCAAAGATATAAAAAACGACAAGACTTGTTACCTGCTTACGATGGGCAGGTGCTTGAAGTTTTCTTTGGACACTTACGAAGTGTTTTGGGACGTCAAATTGGAGGGTTATGGAACACAATGGCATAACTCAGCCGAGCAATTAAGAGTAATCGATGATACCGTATATATCACATGCACGAAATATAATGACAGAAACTCAGGTATTTGGCTTATAAAACTGAATGATGAAGACGGTGCTTTCATTTCAGAAGAGCTGATACCTATTCCTGTTCAGTATTCATACAGAACATTCAAGAACAAAGAAGTCTTAATTACAAAGGATTATATATACGGGTTCGATAATGTCAATAAACAGATACTCCGGTGTTCGATGGAGGACAAGTCGGTAGAAATTATCGATTCCATAGACTCTGCCGTATCCTTTCCCGTATTGGGGGACAGATGGATAACCCTGCCAGATGTAAGTGTGAAGTATGCACTTGTTTGGATTTCTGCCAAAAACCATATCAAGATTGTAGATGAAGATAATAATCTGTACTCGATAGAGCTGACCTTCTCAGATAACACACAAATTACAACATCTCAGAATACATATATTCATAACATAAATTTCAAAACACTACATATTAACTTTATTAAAAATCCGTATAAATATTCAGTTCGTTTGACGGACGAAGGAGATAACTCCTACTCTGCCAAAAATATCAATGTAAGGAACTCGTATCAAAATTTCCCATACACCACCGAATTTTACAGAAATAGTATGACAACACCAGATACCATTGTAAGTACGAATATTTTGAGTGTGACAAACGAAGGGTTTTATAGACCTATTACCAACAAGGCCTATATTTTCATGTCGAACGATCCAGATATGTTACTTGCCGCCAACCTTTCTACTTTAATAACCGGCGTAAGGCGTCAGATTGAAATAATCAATCCTATTTAATTGAATAATTATGTATATAGATATTAAAAACGAGAAGATTATAGGCATATACGCCGACAACAAAGAAGGGTTGATAGATGTCGGTATTATCCCATCTCCCGAAGAGATACCCGGAAAAATACCCGTGATGTATTACCGGAACGGGGCGATAGTCTATGAGTACGAGGAAGCACCGGAAGCGACGGAGGACGACACGGGAACACCACCTGCCCAAATAGACTACGGAGAAACGGTAAACGGATTGATTCGTCGGAAATATACCTTGTCGGAGGAGTTGGCGATACTTCGGCAAAGAGATACGAAAGCAGAGGAGTTCGAGGCTTATAACGCCTATGCGGAATCTTGCAAAGAGGAAGCCAGATTGTTAATCGAAAAACAGAAACATTGATATGGGAGGGATAAACGAGGCTACGGAGGTAGCCAGAGGGATAAGCGAACAGGGGTTCTTGGTGATGACCGCAGCATTCTTCTTGGTGTTGTCGGCCATGATGATGGTGGCCTGCTTCAAGTGGTTCAAATCGATTATCACCAAGAGCATGGAGGATTACGGAGAATCCCTGAAAGAGCTTATCGAAAAAACGAACGACCAGAATAACATGTTGTCCGACATATCGGAAGGGTTGAGGCAGGAAACCTTGTTGCGCTTGAAAGTGGTTATAAGCAACGCTATTGACTTGTCTGTCGAGCAGGTGTGCCGGATTATTAAAGACGTCCGAGAGGAGAACAACATCGACAAGAAGGAGCAGACAAAAAAGAAAATACACGCAAGGGTGTGGAATGTTCAAGACGAGCGGGCAAACGGATTTAACTATTTCACCTATCACGGCAAGAAGCTCTCCGAGTTCACCAACCCGAAATGGGGTGAATGGGTGGCTGACGTGGTAGAGAGCGAGGTCTATTCTGACAAAGTTAACAACGGTAGAGCCTATGCCAATGTGAAGCAAGTTTACGAAAGGATAAAACACGATTTTTTTAACAGATTAGAAAATGGAAACGATGAAAGCAATTTATGACAAATTGGTAAAGTGGATTGAAAATATTCCCCACGACAAGCTGCTGCATTTTATCGCAGGAGGTGTCATCGCCTCTTTCTTCGCCATCGTGATAGGTGCGACGGCGGAATATTGTGTGCTGTTCTCTGCCATAGCGGGATGTATCAAGGAGGCTGTCGACGAGTGGAGGAAGCCGGGGGCTTGGTCGTATGCCGACTTGCTGGCGACCATACTGGGCGGGCTGGTGATTCAAATCGAGGTTTGGATTGCCTGACGAAAAAAAAGAAGAAAGACATGAATAAGAATGTACAGGATTTTGTCATCGAGACGATTCAATCGATTGCCTCGAAAATACCGGGAATAAGTATCAGGTATGCCTACGACATACAGACCAACTTCCATATTGTGGAGGTCTCTCCTGAAAGCATAAGAAGAGGCAGTGAAGAATACATGGAAATGGAGTATAATTTATGTAATGAATTTCAAGAAAAATTTCCGGAAGAGGATTTGCTCGTATCTGATCCGGACAAAATTAACAACATGGAAAACTTAATCTTCGAGATATGAAATACTTCACGATGAAAGAACTCACAAAGAGTTCAACGGCCGATAAACTGGGTATAGACAATACCCCGACGACCGAAGTGTCGGTTGCGCTGTCGAACCTTGTCACCCATGTTTTAGACCCCTTGCGGGAGATGTACGGGAAGGCGATAACCGTCAATTCGGGCTATCGTTGTCCCAAACTCAATACCGCTGTGAGTGGTGCGAAAAACAGCCAGCACATGAGGGGTAATGCGGCGGATATAACGGCAGGGAGCAAGGAGGAGAACAAGAAACTGTTCGAGTTGATTCGGGATAACCTTCCCTTCGACCAGTTGATTGACGAGAGCAATTACAGTTGGGTACATGTATCTTATGTGTCGTCATCGAAGAACCGGAAACAAATACTGAGCCTATGAGACATATCGTATTCCTATTGTTGTTTTTGGCTGCGACGAGTTGTACCAGACATGTGTATGTGCCTGTGGAAACGACAAAGAGCGACACGGTGTATCTGAACCGGGTGCAGCTCGATTCCATATACATGCGGGACAGTGTTTTCATCGAGAAATCGGGAGACACGATACGGGAATTCCAATACAAGTGCATATACAGGTTCAAGGACAGAATCGATACGCTGTATATATCCAAGACGGACAGCATACAAGTACCCTACCCCGTCGAAGTAGTAAAGTACAAGACTCCCCGATGGTGCTGGTGGGCTCTCGGTGGCATTGTCTTGCTGCTCTTCCCTTACATCGTGAAATGGATAACAAAATTGAAAGGACTGGGTTTCTTGATATAATTTGATTTACGACTCCTTCCGGGGCTTCGGAGTATAAAGAGGAAAGCCTCAATCTCTTGCTGCTCTTCCAAAACTAACAAGAGACAACATCACGGGGAATGTTACGAGGCTTTCACAGCCTTTAAACAGGAACGTGATGTTTTTTATTGTGTCAACAATCTATAATTTAACAAATATTTAAAAAGGCAAGAGATATGAAAACCAATGAAATCTTTGAACACGTCTTGCAAATCGTTTGCGAGGAATGTGAGCTGTGTTACGGCGAATTGATTAACGGTGCGAACAAAAATGCGGTCGACGCACGTTGCCTGCTCATCTGTGCGTTGGTATCGCTAGGCTTCTCCGAGGAGAACACCGCCGCTTATCTTTCCATGACCCGACAGGGAGTGAACAAATTGAAAAACAGCCTGAAACAGCGGTGTTCGGGAAGTTTTATTCTGACAACGACAAATCAACGGGTCAGCAACAGGATAGCCACCGAAATCCGAGGATAGCAACGGCAATAGCCATACGTTTGTATGCGGCCGATATTGGCCGTAACCATCAATTATATCTATATGGAAAGAACGTATGTTTTCAATCAAGAGCCCAATGGTGGCGGAAGCAAGTTCGACATCATGGCTTTATTGCCCAACCTGATGGGCGGTAAAGGGGTCGATCCCGGACTCTTGGCCCTTCTCAATCAGGGAAGGAACAATCAGGACGCTTGGGGCGGAGGCATGTGGTGGATTTGGATTATCCTGCTGTGGTTCTGCTGGGGCGGTAACGGATTCGGAGGTTTTGGCAACCGGGGCGGGCTTCCTGCCGAGCTGAACGGCGATGTCGGACGTGAATACCTGATGTCGGCCATTCAAGGGAACGGTAATGCCCTGTCTCTT
>ENA-OXES01000764-OXES01000764.1-human-gut-metagenome-genome-assembly--contig:-NODE-764-length-9396-cov-6.67038_pt1 | contig 9396 bp, 7 predicted proteins | sample MGYA00249829_ERZ652252 | MGnify/ENA primary metagenome ERZ652252 (study PRJEB26925, sample SAMN05826675) | human gut metagenome | biome: ENVO:2100002; feature: ENVO:00000062; material: ENVO:00002003... | reverse complement strand
GATTAGCGAGTGTCTCGTGGGCTCGGAGATGTGTATAAGAGACAGGAGCATGTCGTCGACCTGGCGGAAGTAGAGGTCGAACTTACCCCAGAGGCGGTCGTTGAAAAGCGAGAAGTCGAGACCGAAGTTGAGCTCGGATTTCTCCTCCCACTTCAGGTCGGGGTTGATATTGCGGATCGAACCGTAACCGGGCTGCCAGACCCCGTTGGTGGGCCACATGTCGTTGGCTTTGTACATGCGGGTCGTATAGCCGTTCCCGAAGCCGTTGTTACCCGTGACGCCGTAACCCAGGCGCACCTTGAGGTCGCTGATCCAGCCGACGTCGCGCATGAACGCTTCGTTCGAGAGACGCCAGCCGCCCGAAACGGCCCAGAAATTACCCCAGCGGTTGTTCACGCCGAACTTCGAGGAACCCTCGCGGCGGAAGCTCACCGTAGCCATGTAACGGTCTTTATACGAATAGTTGGCACGCCCGAACATCGAGAGCAGGCGCTCGCGGGGATCCTTGTTCGAATCCATCGAGGCACGGCCGTCCGTGAGGTACGAACCCACGCCCATGTCCCACGGGCCGACGCCGTCGACCGGGAAGTCGTAGTTCGACATGCTGAAATCCTCGCCGCCCGCCTGCCAGAAGCTGTAACCGGCCACGACGTCGAGCGTATGGTCTTCGCGGAATACGCGGTGGTAGTTGGCATAGGCCTCGACCGAAACGCGGTTGTCCTTGCTGAACTTGTGCGACGCACCGCCGCGGCGGCTGTTGTCGATCGACTCCTTGTGGTCATGCGAAACGTAGGTATATTCCTGGTACTGGCGTTTGTCGATACCCACGGTTCCCTGCAGCGAGAGGCCCTTCATCAGGTTGATCTTCACAGTGGCGTCAGCCAGCAGCCACTGGTCTTTGCCGTTCTTCGTGCGCAGCATGATGTCGGCCACGGGATTGAAGGTCGTGCCGGAGATGCCGTTGCCGACCACGTTGTACTTGGAAGGGTTGGCCGGGTCGTAAAGCGGAATGGTGGGATTGAGGCCGAAGGCCATCTTGAAGATGCCCGACGAGTTGCGGTTGTCGCGCTCGGCCTCGCGGAACTGGGCGTTGGCGCGCACCTCGACCACGCCGTCGAAGAGGTTGAACCGGGCGTTGACACGTCCCGAATAGTCCTTGCGGTTGTCGCCGATGACGATACCCTTCTGGTTCTGGGCCATGAACGAAGTATAGACCTGGGCCACCTCCGTACCGCCGGCAATGCTCACCGTATGGCGCTGCGAAAAGGGCGCATCATTGGTCAGTTCCTTATACCAGTCGGTATCGGCGCCGTAGTCCTCGCCCAGGCCGTACTCGATATACTCGCTCGACGAGAGCAGCTCGGGGTACTTGCGGACGGTCTCGAACGAGAACTCGCCCGTATAGTTGGCCGTCACGCTGCCCTGCTTGGCGCGTTTGGTCGTAATGAGGATCACACCGCCGGCGGCACGCGTACCGTAGATCGCACCCGCCGAAGCATCCTTCAGCACGTCGATCGACTCGATGTCCTCCTGGTTGATCGCCCGCATGTCACCGCCCGGGATGCCGTCGATAACCACGAGCGGGCTCTGGCTGGCATTGACCGACGCGATGCCGCGCAGCTGGAAATCATTGCTGCTGTTGGGGCTGGCGCTGCCCGAGATGGTAAGTCCCGGAACCTTGCCCTGGAGCGCCGTGGCGATGGTCGAACCTCCCATGCCGGCCGTCAGGTCATCGCCCTTGATCGAGGTGATGGACGAAGTCACCGACTTCTTTTCCATCGTACCGTAACCGATCACCACGACGTCCTTGAGTACCTGGCTGTCGTCTTCCATGACGATGTCGATGACCGAACGCGCCCCGACATTCACGGTCTGCTCGGCATAGCCGATGAACGAGAATTTCAGCTGGCTGTCAGCCGCGGCATTGATCGTGTAACTTCCGTCGATGCCCGTGGTCGTACCCGTCGTCGTGCCGACAACCACCACGGTGGCGCCGATCAGCGGCTCGCCGGCCGTGTCGGTCACCTTGCCGCTCACCTGATTGCGGCTTTGCGCCTGTGAGGACAACGCAGACGCCGTCAGCACCAGGCAGAACACGAAACGCAGAAAATACCCTGCATAGGATTTCCCCGTATCTGCAAATCTGTTTTTCATATCTTTTTCTCTCTTGTTTTTCATTGATTTGTCACCGCAGGACTATTCGGCTGCGATTTTCGTCATCTTGACATTGTCGAGGTACCAGCGGTAATAACCCGATAATCCCTGCTGGGTGGAGCGGATGACGACCCGGGTTTCACCCGTAATCCCGTAAAGCTTCACGCTCATAGGTGTCCATTCCCAATGCTCTCCGGGCGTCATCGGCTCGCTCTCTTTTCCCTGATCGCCGTTTATGCTGCCGGGGCCCTCGAGAATGGCGACTGTGACGGTTACCGCGTCGGGCTTGCCCGTACCGTCGCCGCCGATATTCGATGCGGCCACGAACGTCAGTTCAATATCAGTGGCCTGCCCCTCGGGAATCGCAAGAGCCGGCAGGATGATTCCGGTCTGCTTGTCGCCTGCACCCATTTTGAGATAATCCGAGCAGGCGTAAATCGTCCGTAAATCGGGATTGAAATCGGTCAGTCCGGCATCGGAAAACGCTTTGTCTACTACGTATTGATCCTTGTTCACCTCCGTGTAGATATTGACCGCTCCCTTCTGCGTATGTTCGCCCACGCAGTCGGTACCTTTGAACTTCGAAGTCCAGTCGAACGGCTCGTCGTAATAGACATAGCCGACCTCCTTGCCGTCGTCGTCGAAGAGCGAGTTCTTCGCATTCTGGGCGACCCGGACAACGGTCTCCAGGCCGGTGAGCGAGGTCAGTATCTTCACCTCTCCGTTGCGGGGCGCACCCGTGGTGTTCTCGCCCACGGTGAGCGTCACCTCGGTCTGGCCCGCATCGCCCGAAGCCGGGCTGGGCGTCAGCCAGCCGTCGGACTCCGCCGTCCATGCCTCGGCCGCCGTGACGGTGAAGGTAAGCGGCGTGCGATCCTCGTCGGCAAATCCGAACTTATTGACGGAAAAGCTGTTGACGGAAACCTTCAGTCCTTCGAGATTCTGGGTGACGGTGACGGTCGCCGTTTTCGAATCGGCCGTAACGGTGAACGTACCCGTACGTACTCCATCGGTCGTATTCTGGGCGATATCCAGGTCGATGCTCTCGTCTCCGGGAGCACCCGAAGTCTTGACAGGGGAGATCCACTTGCTGTCGTCGGCGACGGATATTTCCCAGTCGCAGTTGGTGGAGATGAAGATCGCAGCCTTCTCGCCGGTTTCGAGCAGACCCGATTTCACGACGGTGATCTTCGCCGGCGTAACGGAAAGTGCATCGACCTTGAGTTTCTGTGTCACGGCTATCGTACGGCGCGTGCCGCCGTCGCCTTCGAAGATGATGAAACCGGTGCGATCCTCGCCCGTATTGTTCTCGTCGATGGAGAGGAAAATACGCACGCGGCCGCGGTCGCCTTCGGTATGGGTGAGGTGGATCCACTCCTCGACATAGGTGGCCCGCCACGAGCGGTTCGTACCCAATTCGAAATTGACCATTTCCCCTTCGGTGGTGAGGCCCGTGTATTCGACTTCGATCTCCTGGCGGGTAACCGAGAGGAACGCGTCGGGATCAGCGTCGTCGCACCCCGCAAAACCGAGGCCCGAGACGAGCAGCAGGGCGGATGCGGCCCTGAATAACATATGCTTGAAATTCATGTTGGTTCTGTTTATGATTATGGACACCTGTTAGTCGCGGGGAGCCTTGACCATCTTAATGTTGTCGAGGTACCAGCGGTGATAGCCCGACACACCGAACTGGGTGGAGCGGATAACGATCCGCGAGCGGTCAGTAACGCCGTAGAGCGTGACTTTCATGCTCACCCACTGGTTCCACGAGGTAACGCTCGACATGGAAAGCGACGCGCTCTGCTTCAGGGAGGGACTGTCGACCGTTCCGGGGCCTTCGTAAACCTCGACGGTCACCGCCGTGTCGTCGATACCGCGCAGTGTCATGCCGCTGCCCGTACCGTCAATCGAAACGACCGGAGCCGCGTCGAACGTCAGGGTAATCGTGGACGACTTGCCTTTCTCGATATATTTGCCCATGTCGATGGCAAGGCCGTTCTGCTGGTTGTTCTTACCCATCTTGAAGTAGTGCTTGGCCATGTAGAAGGCATTGCCGCCGTAATTGTACTCGCTGTACCCCATCTGCGTAAATTTGAGCTTGGCCGCAGCATGGTTGCGCACGGCCTGCGTGGAGCCCTGGTCGGGGAACTGCACCTGATCCTGGCCGCCGAACTGCTCGCACCACGAAAGGTCGTCGTCGAGATAAACATGGTCGATTTCCAGCCCGTCGTCGGTATCGGGGGCAAGCGTCTGGGTCACGGTTACGGTTTCGGAAAGCCCGCCGCTCACGACGGCGAGGTGCCCCACACGGATAGCTTCCGTCTCGTTGGGCTTGACATCAAGGACGACCGACACACGGCCTTTCCCGGTAGGTTTGTCGACCGAAAGCCAATCCGCATCGGAGGTAATGGCATACCCCCGGTTGGCCAGCACATCCAGCGTCGCTTTCGACCCCGTACTCAGCGTACCGGTTCGGATGACCTCCACGCTGACTTTACTCACGGTGAGTCTGGCTGCCGCATCTTCCGCTTTATCCTCGACACAGGACGGAAAACAGCAGGCACAACCCATCAGAAGCAACAAGTGTAAAAATGTTTTCTTCATAGATTAGCAGGTTTAGTTTGTGATATTATGGATTAGGAATTTTTAAAAAAAATTACAAATCGCAAGTCGGGAACACTGCGCAGCAACAAAAGTATCCATTTTAAAGGGGCAGGTAAAGAGCAACGACCGATAATATAGAAATTAAAATTTCGTATCTTATTGATAATAATTATTTTATAAATACACCGTACAGAATGTTATATAGATTCGGGAAGGCCGAAACCGGCATAAACGAGGCGATTCAGCACCGATTTCAGGCCGGATCGAAGCACGGATTCCGCAGTTCCGTCTTTTTTTCGAATTTCGCATCGAAATAAATCGAAACAAAACGATACATCCGCCGATCCGGCAGCCGGGAATCCGGCGACGGCCACCGGACAAGAGGAGAATAAAACAAGGAAGCGGGGATAACCGGGACACAAGAGCAGGCCGGAACCGGACGCGGCGGGCGCACGGTAAAAATGGTAGCATGAACCGTAATCGGGGTAACCGATAGTAGGTCAGGACATATTATCTTTGCATCGTGGAAACAGCCGTTTCCCCGAAAGGCGGGGAGCGGAGGGACTTGCGACATGAACGAACATGACAAAAGAACAAAAGACACAGGCTATCGAATTGTTATTCGCAGAAAAATGCTCGTGCGTAATCCGCAACGGGGATTCGATGCGGATATTCCGCGAACGAGGCGTGGCCGACCTCTTCCGGCTGCTACACGAAGAGCCGCAACTGCTGCGGGGCGCTTTCATCGCGGACAAGGTCGTCGGCAAAGGCGCCGCGGCGCTGATGGTACTGGGCGGCGTGGAAGGGCTTTTCGCCGACGTGGTGAGCCGCCCTGCGTTGGAGCTGCTCGCCGGGGCCGGCATCGCGGTGGAATACACGGTCGTAGTGCCCAACATCGTGAACCGCGCCGGGACGGGCACCTGCCCCGTGGAGCAGCTTTGCGCCGGGGCGGCGTCGGCCGCCGAGTGCCTGCCGCTGATCGAAGGGTTCATGCAGAAAATGAAGGAACGACATGGATAGGCTAATGAAAAAATTGGGTTTGCTGGCGCTCTGCACGGGGCTGTCATTCGCGGTACACGCCGTGACGCCGCAGGCGGAAGCCCCGGCGGAGCAAAACGTGAAGATCGACTCGGTCGTCGTGACGGGGGCGCGCTATGCGTCGGACATCCGCCACCTGCCGATGACCGTGTCGGTGGTCGGCCGGGAGAAGATCGAACAAAGCTTGCAGCCTTCGCTGCTGCCGACCCTGACCGAGCAGGTTCCGGGGCTGTTCACCACCGCACGCGGGATCATGGGCTACGGCGTGTCGGACGGCGCCGCGGGAGGCATCTCCCTGCGCGGGCTGAGCGGAGGCTCGGGGCGGCTGATGGTGCTCATCGACGGGCACCCGCAGTACATGGGGCTGATGGGGCACCCGATCGCCGATGCCTACCAGTCGCTGATGGCCGAACGGGTCGAAGTGCTGCGCGGCCCGGCATCGGTGCTCTACGGTTCGAACGCGATGGGCGGCGTGGTGAACATCGTCACCCGCGGGATGCGCGAGGACGGCGTGAAGACTTATGCCGACATCGGCTACGGCTCCTATAACACGTTGCAGACGGAGGCGACGAACCGCATCCGCAAGGGACGTTTCACGTCGGTGGTCAGCGGCTCGTACAACCGCACCGACGGACACCGCGCCGACATGGGATTCGAGCAGTACGGCGGTTATGCCAAGCTGGGCTATGAGATTTCGCAGGCATGGAACGTGCGGGCCGACGTCAATGTGACGCACTTCAACGCCTCGCAGCCCGGGACGGTGACCAACCCGATGGCCGATGCCGACCAACGCATCACACGCGGCATGACTTCGCTCTCCGTGGAGAACAACTACGGCCGGACTTCCGGGGCCCTGAGCCTCTTCTACAACTGGGGCCGCCACCGGATCAACGACGGCTACACGGTCGATCCCAACGACACGAACAATCCGAAAGATTACCGTTTCAACTCACGGGACGACATGATGGGCGTATCGTGGTACCAGAGCGCCCGGCTTTTCAGGGGCAACCGGCTGACCGTCGGCGCGGACTACTACCGCTTCGGAGGCGAGGCGTGGAACAGATACGTCGGGGGAGACCGCAAGGGCGAGCGCTCCGACATCGCCGACAAGTCGCAGGACGAGGTGGCCGGCTACGTCGATTTCCGGCAGGACATCGGGGGCTGGCTGACCTTCGACGCCGGGCTGCGCGTCGACCACCATTCGCACATCGGGACGGAGTGGATCCCGCAGGCGGGGCTTTCGTTCCACCTGCCGCACACCATCGAGCTGAAAGCTTCGGCCTCGAAGGGTTTCCGCTACCCCACCATCCGCGAGATGTATATGTTCCCGCCGCAGAACCCCGACCTGAAACCCGAGCGGATGTGGAACTACGAGGTGGCCTATTCGCAGCGGCTGCTCGGCGGGCGGCTCACCTACGGCATCAACCTCTTCTACATAGACGGCGAAAACCTGATCGTCGCCGTGCCGCGCGAGGGGACGACGCCGCTGAATATGAACACCGGGAAGATCGACAACGCCGGCGTCGAGGCACAGGCCGCCTACCGCATTTCGGAGGCCTGGTCGGTCGCCGCCAATTACAGTTACCTGCACATGGAGAACCCCGTGATCGCCGCACCGGAGCACAAGCTCTACACCGAGGCCGGGTTTGCCCGGGGCCGCTGGTCGGTGACTACGGGCGTACAGTACGTCGCGGGGCTCTACACTTCGGTAAAGGCCAACGGCCGGGGCACGGAGAACACCGAGGATTTCGTGCTGTGGAACCTGCGGGCGTCGCTGCGCGTGAGCCGCTGCCTCACGCTGTTCGCCCGGGGCGAAAACCTGCTGGCGCAGCGCTACGAGATAAACGCCGGATACCCCATGCCGCGGGCGACCTTCATCGGCGGCATACGCCTGGATTTTTAAATACGGGCGGAAAACACTATTTTTGACACAATCAATAACGACAATATGGAAACAACGGCTGTAAAACTCTATTCGACGGGCTACCGCGAGGCGAAGACCTACCTCGCGGCGGCGCTCTTCGTGGCAGGCAACATCGTCCTGCCCCAAATCTGCCACCTCGTGCCGCAGGGCGGCCTGCGGTGGCTGCCGATCTATTTCTTCACGCTGGTCGGCGCCTACAAATACGGCTGGCGCGTGGGCCTGCTGACCGCCGTGCTCTCGCCGGCGGTGAACTCGGCGCTGTTCGGCATGCCCGCAGCGGCGATGCTGCCCGTGATCCTGCTCAAATCGGTGCTGCTGGCCGTCGCCGCAAGCCTCGCTGCATGGCGGGCAGGGCGCGTGACGCTGCCCCTGCTGGCGGGCGTCGTCCTCTTTTACCAGCTGTTCGGCTCGCTGGGCGAATGGGCCTGGACGGGCTCGGCGAAAGCCGCCCTGCAGGACATCCGCATCGGGCTCCCCGGTATGCTGGCACAGGTATTTGCAGGATACGCGGTGCTCAGGTACCTATTACGTAATTAACAATCCCGAGACATGACAAAAATGTATATGGTTTCGTTATTGTCGATCCTGCCTTTCACGGCCCCGGCCTGCGGATCAGCACAGGGCGGCGGAGAAGCGCCCGAGGCACCCAAGGTCTATTTCGTGCGGGACATCACGCCGGAGAATATGGTGCGCCTGTACGAGGCGCTGGAGCGTCCGGCGACGGGCAAGGTGGCCGTGAAACTCTCGACAGGGGAACCCGGCGGGCACAACTTCCTCAAGCCGGAGCTTATCAAGGATCTGGTGCAGAAGGTGGACGACACGATCGTCGAATGCAATACCGCCTACGGCGGCGGACGCGCCAGCACGGAAAACCACCTGAAGGCCGCCGCCGACCACGGCTTCACGGCCATCGCCCCGGTGGACATCATGGATGCCGAAGGCGAGGTAAGCTTGCCCGTGAAGGGCGGCAGGCACCTCAGGGAGAACTTCGTGGGGTCGCACTACCCCGCCTATGATTTCACGGTGGTGCTCTCGCACTTCAAGGGGCACGCCATGGGCGGCTTCGGCGGTGCGGTGAAGAACATCTCGATCGGCATCGCCTCGTCGGCGGGCAAGGCGTGGATACATTCGGCCGGGAAGACCAAGAATGCCGCCCAGATGTGGGGCAACCTGCCCGCGCAGGACGATTTTCTGGAGTCGATGGCCGAGGCAGCCAAGTCGGTGGCAGACCATTGCGGGGAAAAGATACTCTACATCAACGTGATGAACAACCTGTCGGTGGACTGCGACTGCGACGCGCACCCCGAAGACCCGAAGATGGGCGACATCGGCATCCTGGCCTCGACCGACCCGGTGGCGCTGGACAAGGCGTGCGTCGACCTGGTTTACGCATCGCCCGACCCGGGCAAGGTGCACCTGATCGAACGCATGGAGTCGCGCCACGGCATCCACACGCTGGAACACGGCGAAGCGATCGGGCTGGGCTCGCAGCAATACGAACTCGTGGAACTGGAATAGGATGGAGTACCGCATACTGGGGCGCACCGGACTGAAAGTCGGCGCCATCGCACTGGGTTGCGAGGGGTTCGCGGACAAGACGGCCGAAGAGGTGCGCGCCGATTTCGATTTCGCCATCCGCAACGGCATCAACCTGTCTCTTATACACATCTGACGCT
>ENA-OXES01000757-OXES01000757.1-human-gut-metagenome-genome-assembly--contig:-NODE-757-length-9498-cov-4.96897_pt1 | contig 9498 bp, 5 predicted proteins | sample MGYA00249829_ERZ652252 | MGnify/ENA primary metagenome ERZ652252 (study PRJEB26925, sample SAMN05826675) | human gut metagenome | biome: ENVO:2100002; feature: ENVO:00000062; material: ENVO:00002003... | reverse complement strand
TCGTGGGCTCGGAGATGTGTATAAGAGACAGACGCTGTAGTTTTTTCGCATCGTTTTTACTGACAAGCTGTTCCAGTTTGCCAATCAGCTGCCGTGATTTCTTTGTGGTAATAAATTTGGAAGACTGTACCAGGTCAACAAGCAGTTTGACTTCCGGCAGCTCAAATGTGCGGTCTGCTATGCGGTAACCGGCATGCGCGCCTTCGGTCCGGATGATGTCATAACCATAATCACAAAGCGTCTGGATATCGTTATAGATGCTTTTACGCTCCGCCCGGATGCCGTTTGCCGCGAGATGGGCGATGATCTGTGGGGTAGTGACGGTATGGGTTTCATCCGTGTTCTGACGCAGATAATCCAGAAGGAATAACAGCTTTTGTTTTTGATTCACAGATTTGGGCATGACAGTTCTCCTCTTTCAAATAAAGTGAAAACCCGGCGGAAAAACCGCCGGGAATTACATTATCGTTTACACTTGGTTGCTGCTTCCACAAAACCACGGAACAGTGGATGTGGACGGTTTGGTCTGGATTTTAATTCCGGATGTGCCTGTGTGGCAATAAACCATGGGTGATCCGGGAGTTCGATCATTTCTACAATTCTTCCGTCCGGAGAAGTTCCGCAAAGTTTCATGCCATGCTCGGTGAGAGTGGCACGATAATCATTGTTTACTTCATAACGATGACGATGACGCTCGGAAATCTCAGTGGTTCCGTATACTTCATATGCTTTGGAATCCTTGTCCAGTACACAAGGATAAGCGCCGAGTCTTAAGGTACCGCCGATATCTTCTACACCGTCCTGATCCGGCATCAGTGCAATGACCGGATGTGTTGTGTTCGGGTCAAGTTCGATACTGTGTGCATCGTTGAATCCGCATACGTGACGTGCAAATTCAATGATGGATACCTGCATGCCGAGGCAGAGACCAAGGTACGGAATCTTGTTCTCGCGGGCATAGCGTGCGGCAAGGATCATTCCCTCGACACCGCGCAGACCGAATCCGCCGGGAACAAGGATACCGTTTACATCACCCAGCACCTCATCTACATTGTCTACATTTAATTCTTCGGAGTCTACCCATTTGATGTCGATGGTTGCATGCTCTGGAATACCACCGTGCTTTAAAGCTTCCACAACGGAAATGTAAGCATCGTGTAATGCGGTATATTTTCCGACCAGTGCAATCCGGACTTCCTTGTCCGGATGACGCAGATCATTGACCATGGACTTCCAGTCACTTAAATCCGGTTCCGGACAGTCAAGATTTAAACACTCACAGGCAATTTTCGCAAGATTTTCTTTTTCCATCGCCAGTGGAGCTTCATATAAATACTCAACATCCAGATTCTGCAGTACATGTGTGTTCGGAACATTACAAAACAGTGCGATCTTGTCCTTTAATCCCTGATCTAACGGCTGCTCGGAACGGCAGACGATGATATCCGGCTGGATACCCATACCCTGCAGTTCCTTGACACTTGCCTGGGTAGGCTTGGTCTTTAATTCCTGTGAGGCGCGCAGGTACGGAATCAGGGTAACGTGACAGAGAATCGCATTCTCATGTCCCACTTCGTGCTGGAACTGACGGATTGCTTCAAGGAAAGGCTGGCTTTCGATATCTCCGACGGTTCCGCCGACTTCTATAATTGCAATATGCATATCATCGGATGTGAAATTACGGTAAAAACGGCTCTTGATCTCGTTGGTAATATGCGGGATTACCTGTACGGTTCCTCCGCCATAATCTCCACGACGTTCTTTCTGAAGAACAGACCAGTAAACCTTACCGGTTGTCACATTGGAATTCTTTGTCAGACTTTCGTCGATGAAGCGCTCGTAGTGACCGAGATCCAGATCGGTTTCCGCTCCATCATCCGTTACGAACACTTCACCGTGCTGAATCGGGTTCATGGTTCCCGGATCAATGTTGATATATGGATCGAACTTCTGCATGGTGACTTTGTAGCCACGCGCTTTGAGCAGACGTCCTAAAGATGCAGCAGTGATACCCTTTCCAAGACCAGATACGACACCGCCAGTGACAAAGACGTATTTTACAGGCATAATTTTCCTCCTAAGTTTTTATCTAAACTACCATAGTTTAATATTATACAGCGGACAACGAAAATATTCCACACTTTTTTATAAAAAGTTTAGAAAGGATAGGAAAAGTTCTCGAACAAAATGTTGATTTTGCGTTTCTTATTACATATAATAAGGGTATTGATTACAAGAGATATACAAGTGGAGGGCTTATGGACAATCAGGCACCGAATAATTATAACAACGGAAACTATAACGGTGGCAATAATTATAATAACGGAAATAATGGAAACAATGGTAATAACGGAAACAACGGTGGCAACAACGGAGGAAAGAAAGACAACCATAACGGACAGATGATCCTGGGATTTATCATGGTCACTCTGGTGGCACTCTTTTTCCTGTCATTTTTTGCCAACCGGTTTTCACAGATGAGTTCGAAGGAAACTACATACTCCGAATTCCTAAAACAGCTGGAAAAGAATAATGTCAAAACGGTGGAATTCAGCAATTATGAGATGGATTACACACTGGTGGACGATAAAAAACCATATGAGATAACATATTACACCGGAATTGTCAATGATCCGGATCTGATCACGACACTCAAGAGTGCAAAGACATCAGAGGGGAAAGCAATTGAAATTTCGGCATCCGTGCCGGACAATACTTCGGCATGGCTGGTAAACATTTTAAGCTTTGTTATTCCGCTGGTACTGATCTGGATTCTTTTTGGATTCCTGATGCGCCGGATGGGCGGAGGAGCCATGGGGGTTGGAAAATCAACCGCCAAAGTATATGTGGAGAAAACAACCGGTGTGACATTTAAAGATGTAGCCGGACAGGACGAGGCAAAGGAATCCCTGCAGGAAGTGGTGGATTTTCTGCACAATCCGAAGAAATACAGCGATATCGGGGCAAAGCTCCCGAAGGGGGCACTTCTTGTCGGACCTCCTGGAACCGGTAAGACATTGCTGGCAAAAGCAGTTGCCGGAGAGGCAAAGGTTCCGTTTTTCTCCCTGGCAGGTTCTGAGTTTGTGGAGATGTTCGTCGGCATGGGTGCTTCCCGTGTGCGTGATCTGTTCAAGGAAGCGCAGAAGATGGCACCGTGTATTATTTTTATTGATGAGATCGATGCAATCGGTAAAAGCCGTGACAGCCGGTATGGCGGTGGCAATGATGAGCGTGAACAGACCTTAAACCAGCTGCTTGCGGAGATGGATGGATTTGATGCATCCAAAGGTATTTTAATTCTTGCGGCAACGAACCGTCCGGAAGTTCTGGATAAGGCACTGCTTCGTCCGGGACGTTTTGACCGTCGGATCATTGTTGACAAGCCGGATCTGAAAGGACGTCTGGAAACGTTAAAAGTACATTCGAAGGATGTACACATGGATGAAACGGTGGATCTGGATGCACTGGCACTGGCTACTGCCGGTCTGGTGGGATCGGATCTTGCCAATATGATTAACGAGGCTGCCATCAATGCGGTAAAGAATGGACGAAAGTTTGTCAATCAGTCGGATCTGTTTGAAGCATTTGAACTTGTGGCTGTCGGCGGTAAAGAGAAAAAAGACCGCGTGATGAGCGACAAGGAACGCAAGATTGTCTCCTACCATGAGGTAGGGCATGCACTTGTTTCGGCACTTCAGAAAAATACAGAGCCGGTTCAAAAGATTACTATCGTACCGCGTACCATGGGAGCATTGGGATACACGTTACAGACACCGGAAGAAGAAAAGTATTTAGAGACCAAAGATGAACTTCTTGCAAAGATTACGACCTTTATGGCAGGACGTGCAGCGGAGGTACTTGTATTCCACTCAGCGACCAGCGGTGCAGCAAATGATATTGAGAATGCAACAAAGATTGCGCGTGCCATGGTTACGATGTATGGTATGTCAGATACGTTTGGCATGATGTGTCTTGCTACGGTGGAAAACCAGTATCTGGATGGCCGTGCCGGTCTGATCTGCGGAGAAGATACCGCAGGACAGATTGATAAGGAAGTGCTTTCCATTATTAATAAAAGCTACGAGGATGCAATGCAGATGCTGACAGAAAATCGTGACATTTTGGATCATATCAGCGATTATCTGTACGAAAAGGAGACGATCACCGGCAAGGAATTTATGAAGATTTTCCGCGAAATGAAAGGACTTCCGCAGGAAGAAGATAAAGAGTCACTGATGCCGGATGACACAGCGGATGAGAAAAAAGCATCACAGGAACCGCGTGTGTTATCCAAAGAAAATAATGAAGCGAAAGACGACACTTCAATTGCAGAGGATAGCCAGTCCAAAGCTGCGATTGTGAGTGATGATATGTTTGAGGATTAAATCATGTTCGACTTTCAGGAAGAATTGCGTAAACTCCCGGATCAACCGGGAGTTTATATTATGCATGACAAAACAGATGCAATCATATATATAGGAAAAGCAGTCAGTCTGCGCAAAAGGGTACGGCAGTATTTTCAGCCCAGCCATGATGAGGGAATCAAGAAAAAACAGATGGTGGAGCATATTGCACGCTTTGAGTATATTATCACGGACTCCGAACTGGAGGCGCTGGTGCTTGAGTGCAATCTGATCAAGGAACATACGCCGAAATACAATACCATGCTGCGGGACGATAAGACGTATCCGTATATCCGGGTAACGGTGCAGGAGGATTTTCCCCGGGTTCTTTTTTCCCGGCAGGTGAAAAAAGACAAGTCCCGTTATTTTGGACCGTATACGAGTGCAGGTGCGGTGAAAGATACGATTGAACTGATCAATAAACTTTATAAACTACGCACCTGCAGCCGAAAGCTTCCGCGGGACATCGGGCTGGACCGTGCCTGCCTGAATTATCATATTCATCAGTGCGGGGCACCGTGTCAGGGATATGTGGATAAAGAAACCTATGGAAAACAGGTCAGCAAAGCACTGGAATTTTTAAATGGAAATTATGCGCCGGTGCTGCGTGAATTAAAAGAAAAGATGCAGGAAGCTTCCGGGGAGATGGAGTTTGAGCGGGCGATCGAATACCGTGAGCTGTTAAACAGTGTCAGCCAGATTGCCCAGAAACAGAAAATTACCAATACGGACGGAGAAGACAAAGATATCATTGCACTGGCGAGTGATGACCGGGATGCGGTGGTTCAGGTGTTTTTTATCCGCAGTGGAAAGATTATCGGAAGGGATCATTTTCATGTGCGCGTGGGATCGGAAGAAAGCACGGGAGATATTCTGGTAAATTTCGTGAAACAGTATTATTCTGGGACGCCGTTTGTCCCGCGGGAAATCATGCTCCAGGAAGCAATCGAAGACATTCCGGTGCTGGAAGAATGGCTGAGTGCCAAACGCGGGCGGAAAGTGACGATACGGATTCCGCAGAAAGGACTCAAAGAAAAGCTGGTGGAGCTGGCTGCGAAAAATGCACAGTTGGTGCTCAGCCAGGATAAAGAAAAGATCAAGAGAGAAGAAGGCCGCACAATCGGCGCGGTAAAAGAGATTGAACAGCTGCTTGGCATGAAAGACTTAAACCGTATGGAGGCTTACGATATTTCCAATATCAACGGATTTGAAACCGTCGGTTCCATGATTGTATATGAAAAGGGGCGGCCAAAGAGGAGCGATTACCGGAAATTTAAACTCCGTACGGTATCAGGACCGGATGATTACGCTTCCATGCATGAGGTTCTGACCCGGCGGTTTACGCACGGCATGCAGGAACAGAAAGAACTGGAAGAAAAAAATATGCCACAGGAAGTCGGCAGTTTTACACGCTTCCCGGATATCATTATGATGGATGGCGGACGCGGTCAGGTAAATATCTGTCTGCAGGTGCTGGAAGAACTGGGACTAGATATTCCGGTCTGCGGTATGGTCAAGGATGACAATCACCGTACAAGGGGACTGTATTTCCACAATGTGGAAATTCCGATTGACCGGCATGGAGAGGGATTTAAACTGATTACCCGGATTCAGGATGAAGCACACCGGTTTGCCATTGAGTATCACCGGTCTTTGCGTTCCAAGGCACAGGTACACTCCATTTTAGATGACATTGAGGGAATCGGACCGGCCAGAAGAAAGGCACTGATGCGCAGATTCCAGTCTATGGAAAATATGAAAAACGCATCTGTGGAGGAACTGGCAGAAACCGACAGCATGAATCTGGCGGCTGCACAGAATGTATATGATACCCTGCATTCCGGACCGGCTTAGCAACTTGTGATATGGAAAGATTCATGGTACAATCTGTTTATAAAAAGGCATTCCGGCACAGGTACTGCTTAATATGAGCCACAGGGGGAAATGAATATGTCAAATGGAAGTGTTAGTGTTGCAAAAGTTGCGCAGGTTTTAAATCTGAAAAATTTTACGCCGGATATCAATCTGAAAAAATGTAAGATTATTTCCAGCGATGTAAATCGTCCGGCATTACAGCTGACCGGATATTTTGAACATTTCGAAGAATCAAGAATACAGATGATTGGAAATGTAGAATATACGTTTATCCAGCAGATGAGTGATGCGGAAAAGAAAACCCGTTATGATGCGTTTCTGAAGTTTGATATCCCATGTGTGATTTTCTGCCGCAGTCTGCAGCCAGATGAAATTTTCTTAGAAGAGGCAATAAAAAATGAAGTGCCGGTTCTTGGTACGGATCGTCCGACTTCTGAATTCATGGCAGAGCTGATCTATACACTGGGTGAAGAACTGGCACCCTGTATTACCGTTCACGGGGTTCTGGTCGATGTATATGGCGAGGGTCTCATGATTACAGGAGACAGTGGAATCGGAAAAAGCGAGGCGGCTCTGGAATTGATCCGCCGCGGACATCGTCTGGTTACGGATGATGTAGTGGAAATCCGCAAGATCAATGAACATACACTGATCGGAACTTCTCCGGAAGTGACCCGGCATTTTATTGAACTGCGGGGCATTGGCATCATAGATGTAAAGACTCTGTATGGTGTAGAGTGCGTCAAGGAAAAGCAGCAGATCGATCTGGTGATCAAACTGGAAGACTGGAAGAAAGATGCGGATTATGACCGTCTGGGACTGGAAGAAGAATATATCGAATATCTGGGCAACAAGGTAGTATGTCATTCCCTTCCAATCCGTCCGGGGCGGAATCTGGCGGTTATTTGTGAGACTGCGGCTGTCAACCACAGACAGAAGAAGATGGGCTACAATGCGGCACAGGAACTGTATCGCAGAGTTCAGGCAAATATGACAAAAAGTGACGATGAAGAATAGACGAGAGTAAATGAGGAGATGTAAGAAATCATGGAAAAGAAAAATGCGTGGGAGAAATACCCGGAAGGAACCAAAAGACAGGATGTATTTACATTTGCGGAAGAATACCGTAAGTTTATATCTTCCTGCAAGACTGAGCGCGAGTGTGCAGCGGAATTCTACCGGCAGGCAAAGGAAGCTGGATTTGCAGATCTGAGTGAAAAGATTGCGCAGAATACAAAATTAAAAGCAGGAGACCGCATTGTTGCCAATAATATGGGAAAAGGTCTCGCTCTGTTTGTGATCGGTGAAAAAGACATCGAGGAAGGAATGAACATTCTCGGCGCACATATTGATTCCCCACGTATGGATTTAAAACAGGTACCGTTATATGAAGATACGGAGATGGCACTGTTAGATACGCATTATTATGGAGGTGTGAAGAAATACCAGTGGGTGACACTTCCACTTGCACTGCACGGTGTAATCTGTAAAAAAGACGGTACAACGGTTACGGTCAATATCGGAGAAAAACCGGAAGATCCTGTTTTTGGCGTGAGTGATCTGCTGATTCATTTAGCGGGAGAACAGATGGAGAAAAAGGCATCCAAGGTGATCGAAGGAGAAAACCTTGATCTGCTGGTCGGAAGTATTCCGGCAGCAAGTGATGATGAAAAAGAGAAAAAAGAGATGAAAGACCGCGTAAAGGCAAATATTTTAAATATTCTGTCCAAAGAGTACGGTGTGGACGAGGAAGATTTTCTGTCTGCGGAGATTGAAGTTGTTCCGGCAGGGGCTGCCAGAGATTACGGCTTTGACCGCAGCATGATCATGGGATACGGACATGACGACAGAGTGTGTGCTTATCCGTCTTTTGCGGCAATGCTTGAGATTGAAAAGCCACAGCATACCAGCGTATGTCTTCTGGTAGACAAAGAGGAGATCGGAAGTGTCGGTGCATCCGGCATGCAGTCCCATTTCTTTGAGGACAGTGTGGCAGAGATCATCAATCTGCTTGGGGAATACAGCGAATTGAAAGTGCGCAGAGCGCTGCATAATTCCAGAGTGCTTTCTTCCGATGTATCTGCGGCATTTGATCCGAATTATCCGTCTGTGATGGAAAAACGTAACTGTGCTTACTTTGGAAAGGGACTTGTCCTGAACAAATATACAGGAGCCAGAGGAAAATCAGGTTCCAATGATGCAAATGCAGAGTATATTGCAAGACTGCGCAGAATTTTTGATGATAATGATGTATCGTTCCAGACATCAGAACTTGGAAAAGTAGATCAGGGAGGCGGCGGAACCATCGCATATATTCTTGCAAATTATGGCATGAATGTTATTGACAGCGGAGTTGCCGTACTGAATATGCATGCACCATGGGAAATCATCAGCAAAGTGGATCTGTATGAGGCATTGTACGGCTATGTGGCTTTCCTGAAGGAGGCATAATGGATCAGTGGCTTGAAGAAATCAGGGCGGCATTGCCTGAGCTGGTCGTATATCAGCAGGAACCGATGAAAAAACACACGACATTTCGCGTGGGAGGTCCTGCGGATCTTTACGTGTGTCCAAAGAAACAGGAACTTCCGGTAATTCTTGGCCTGGCGAAAAAGAAAGGGCTTGCAGTGACAGTGATCGGAAACGGAAGTAATCTTCTGGTTGGAGACAAAGGAATCCGTGGACTTGTTATTGAAGTCGGGGCACAGATGAATGCGGTGGAAGTGCAGGGAAATATCCTGCGTGCGCAGGCAGGTGCCCTGCTTTCCCAGGTGGCTGCAAAAGCGGCAGCTGCCGGTCTGGGCGGCATGGAATTTGCTGCCGGAATTCCGGGAAGCATGGGCGGTGCAGTGACCATGAATGCGGGTGCCTATGGCGGAGAAATGAAAGATGTCATCCGGCAGGTGACAGTGCTTACCCCGGAGTGTGAGCAAAAGGTACTCTCACGGGAGGAACTGAATCTGTCCTACCGGCACAGCTGTATTCCCAAGAATCATTTTCTGGTACTGGAGGCAGAGTTGTCCCTGACGCCGGCACCGGAGCAGGAGATCCGTGCAAAGATGGCAGAACTCAGGGAAAAACGTGTGGAGAAGCAGCCGCTGGAGTATCCAAGTGCAGGCAGTACGTTTAAGCGTCCGGAAGGCTATTTTGCAGGAAAACTGATTATGGATGCCGGGCTGAGAGGCTATGCCGTGGGGGATGCCCAGGTTTCCGCAAAACA
>ENA-OXES01000722-OXES01000722.1-human-gut-metagenome-genome-assembly--contig:-NODE-722-length-9981-cov-4.77_pt1 | contig 9981 bp, 6 predicted proteins | sample MGYA00249829_ERZ652252 | MGnify/ENA primary metagenome ERZ652252 (study PRJEB26925, sample SAMN05826675) | human gut metagenome | biome: ENVO:2100002; feature: ENVO:00000062; material: ENVO:00002003 | host... | reverse complement strand
TGTGTATAAGAGACAGAGTACGGTAAGCAGGACTTTGATGCCCTTGTCCTGCAGCGGTTTCACATAAGTCAGATAACCGTTGTTTTCCAACAGATTGGTCATCTTGTCATTGAGGTAGAGGGTCGGCTCGACCACACCGTTGACCGTACGTTTACGGACGTTCGATGCGAAGAGTTCCACGATACCGGCAAACGGCTTGCCGTTCGACATCGTGTAGTCACCCGCGTTAAGCGGGTTGGTGTCATTGGTTTCGACATAGATCGCCACGACCGGCGTATCGCCGAATGCGCGGGTTTCGGGAGCCTGTCCCTGATCCATAGTCGGTTCTTCGGCCTGCTGGCAGGAGAATATTGCGGCTCCGATAAAGAGAGCCATCGATAATTTAAATAAGTTTTTCATGACGCAAAAATTTAAGTTAGTAATTGATTTTCCCCCTTTGGCGGGAGCGTTATTGCAAGGAGTGATTTGTTCTTGGGGTTTGTTCATACGCATAAAGTTTTAAAAGGTTTTTATAATTCTGCCGGAACTTTTCCGGCATTTTTCCGATTCTGTTCTTTACCAATCTTTTGTCCATTTATTATATCCGCGACTGCCGTCGTCCAACTCACCCAACTTAGAAGCATCGAATCCATACTCATTTTCCGATAAGTAACTCGTACCCCAAGGGCTTTCGTCGATAAGGTAGACTCCGTCGTCGGCGAAAAATTTATATCCATCCGTGATACTGCTGGTCCATGTACTCTCGTACTTGTCCTGAAGCACCGTACGCATCTCTTCGAAAACCAGAATATTGCTCTGCTTATATCCGGCATCGCGCCAGAGAAAGACAGGTGCGATTCGCTCAGTCGGGTTTGTTTCCGCCTCTCCCGTATACCACGGAATATTGACGCATCCGTATTTGGCGGGAGCGAGTCCTGCGATCGGCTTGCGGGGCCATTCCGCCGAAACAAACGCGGCGCCCTGATGCCACGGATCGACGATCTGCATGTCTTTGGAGTTATCCAGATAGCCGGACCACGCATAGTCGAGGTATTTGCCGACCTCGATGCCGCCCATAGCCGCAGTATCCCAGAAATATTCGGTAGGCTCCATATGGTCGGTAAGCGTTACGAGCAGTCCGTCGCCCAGCGCTTCGCGCACGGCTTTGACCAGTTTGGGGTACGACGTCGTATTCATCGCCGGCATGCCCTCTTTGCCGTAACCGGAATTCCGGTCCCAGAAATTCACGCCATCAAGTCCGTATTCGGTAACGACCGCCTTCACCTGCGCCGTGAAATCGGCGATCTGCGCATCGGTGAGGTTGCAGAATCCCAATCCCTTGCCGCCGCCTTCGATGCTGATGCAGACCTTGCGGCCCTTATCCTGCAACGGACGGATATACTTGGTCGCATGGCCGAGGACATAGCGCATGTCGGCACCCAGATTCAGTAAAGCCCGCGACGTTGCAGCGTCGTAATCGAGTACGACCGTACGCAGATTTACAATATCGCCGATGGTTCTCGTACCGTCGGGTCGTTCCGGCCATGCATTTTCCCAATTTTCGTCCAGTTTGGACATCAGGTATTCATCTACGAGCAAGGGTTGATACAGAGCGGTATTGAGGTAAAATACCGTGAACACCTGTTCCTGATTGAGTTTGTACTCACCCATCTGGAGACCGCGGACCGTAAGCAGGTAATTGACAGTCTGCCGTTCGGCATCCGCAGCGTCCGCAGCGTCCGCAGCGACCGTCAGGGGCAGGTAATACTCGCCCGGAGCAAGATTCTCGGCAAAAAAACGGATACGTTTGAGCGCCGAATGCTGGGCATCGCCTGCAATGTCCAGCTTCTTGCCGTCGGGAAAGTCGTAATTGGCTTCGGGCAGCAGAGTGCGTTCCGTCTCGCCCTCCCCGGCTTTCACGGCCGCTTCGAGGGACAGCGCCGATCCGAGCGGCTTGGTGAGTTGATAATAGAAGTTATCGGTCACGAATCCGTTGCCTTCGGTCAGAAATACGCGCACCTCGTCCCGGACGCTCCGGGTACTGCGCAGCATGCCGTAGGTATTCTCAAGCCCGTCCTTGTCGGGCAGTTTGCCTCCTTCGCGTTCCACGGGGTCGGCGTCGCAGGCCGTAAGGCCCGCGAGCGCCGCCGCGCAGAAAAGCGTCACTACTAATAAATTCTGTATCTTTTGCGTCTTCATAATTTATTCCTCCACTTCATTAATTTTCGGAATCTCGATGCCGTCGGGCCACTTCAGGTCGTATTTCGCCTGACCGTCGTTGCCGTAGCGCGAGTAATCCTTCACCGTATTGCCCTTGCCGTCGTTGAATTTCCAGTAACCGAGCAGCGTCGGGTCGTCCTTCGGGTTCTCGACGTTGTACATGTTCTCCCAGATCTGTTCGGGAGTGCGGGCGACGGACCAGACGCGCGCCTCGGCGATCTTGCCGTTCAGCGGACGGTAGTCGTTGTACGAATAACTGATAAAGAACTGGCGGGCTTCGCTATACGTATCGTATCCGAGGGTTTTGTATTCATTTTTCTTACCCGGATTAGTTTCGTTGTCCCACAGGTCGTACAGCGCACGGCGGGCCAGGTGGATGAAGTTCTTGTCGTCCAGTGCGGCCGGCCCCATCTCGGTCCCCTCGCTCTGTATCCTGCCGTTGACATAGACACGTACGACGCGGGTGTTCTGGTCGTAAGTGCAGGCGACGTGATACCAGTAACCCTTCTGGAGGACCTTCGTGTTGTCGCGTCCGGGGAATTTGCCGAATCCGACGCCCGAACCGTCGAACTGCAGCTGTTCGCGCTCGAAATTCGTGTCGCCGATACGCAGCAGCGCATAGTCCTCCTCGCCCATCACGGTCGAAATGCTCACCGGATTGCCCTGAATGTCGGTCAGCGCGAAATCGTCGATGTAGATCAGCGCTTCGTAGGTCATGGCCCGGAGTTTATTCCACGGCATGCTGTTGTCGCCGTACTTGTCGAGCGACGGGAATTCAATCCAGTTGTCCGTAAGCTGCGCCGCGACGGTGATGGCCGAAGAGCGTTTGACGACATAATAGGCGGCCTCGGAGCCTTTCAGCACCGACATCGACGAATGGGAGATGCGCACCGGCAGCAGGTAGGTCTCGTCGATGGGCAGCGCGCCGGTCTGCTGTTCGCCTTCGCCCATCAGCCCTTTCAGGCGGAGCGTCACCACCTCCGACGCGGTCTTGCCGGCATGGATGGTCACGTTGTCGGACGACAGCTCGTAATACTTCGCGTCGAGCATTTTCCAGTCCGAACCGTAGCGGGCGTTGTAGGTCGCCACGAGCGACGGATCCACCGTGAGCGAAACCGCGACATCCTGCCCTTCGGGATAGGCCAGCGTCGCCTGAATCGGCTTTTCGACCGTGGGCGTATTGTTGCTGAAGGTGGCCGGCTGCACCTCGTCGGTCTTCGACACGTCGAGGTACACGACATTGTCGAACTTGTGGTCATCGGCATCATAGTTATCGCAGGCCGTAAAGGCCCCCGCTGCCGCAACGCCCAGTATGAGATATTTATGTATTAATTTCATAGCGTCGGTTATTTAGAAGGATTAAGCGTCTGGATGGCCTGACGGATCATTTTGTAGTTCATGTCCGCATTGTAGTAGTCGTTGCCGATGTTGTAGGCCCCCAATCCGCACAACGGACCGTAGGCTATCACGCAGCGCGACATCTCCTCGACGGCGGCATACTCCACGCGGTCTTCGTCCTTGAGGGGCGCTCCGGCCTCGGCCGCCAGCAGGAGTTTCGAAGCCGGAACGGCCGCGTAACCCGTGGCGTTGAGTATCTGCAGCTTCACGTCGCCGACATCTTCGGTTTTCTCGGTGTCGAGGATGAAATAATCCACCTTCGCACGGTCCGCTTCGGCGACGAAGAGCGGATTGCCCTCGAAGACGAGCAGCTTGCTCTCGTCGGCCGAGAGTTTCGAGACGATCAGCGCTGCGGCCTGCACCGCTGCCGGATCGCCGGCGTTGGGAATCCCGGTGAACGAATAGCCGTCCATGCCGTTGGCGGCGACGGACGACACGACCCGGTCGAGCCATGCGCCCAGTTTCGCGGCGTCGGCGAATTCGGCGGCACGTCCGGCATAGTCCACCTGCCAGAGCACTTTCGTGCCTTTCTCGCGCATGACGGCCATATCCTCGGCATCGTAACGCGAGAAATTGTCGGCATTGGTCAGCGCCACGATATCGAGCGAATCGGGCAGGCAGCGCATGAAGTCCTTCTCGCTGGCCGCCGGTTCGGGCGAGTTGTGCAGGCGGGCGTAGACGATGAAATGCTCGCTCTTTTTATAGTCCCGCAGAGCGGCCGTATATTCCGCCCACAAGGCCGGGTCCTGCTCCCACGGTTTCTTCACGTTGTTGTCCACGGCCTCCATCTCGGTCCAGTCATTGCAGGCGGCAAGGCCGAAGAGTACGCCGAGGAGCAGGAACAAACCGGAGAAACGTATTATTCTGTGCTGTTTCATAGCGTTTAGTTGTTATAAGGTTTCACGTCCCACCATACGCGGGTGCCCATACCGTCGCCCTTGCGGCTGCCCTGCGACTCGCTGTTAAGCATCTGTACGGCATCCTGAAGATTGGCGTTGTTCTTGTCGTATTCCTCGACGGGATAAGGCAGACGGCGGGCGCCCTGAGCCAGATCCACCGTACCGCCCGACTTGTCCTCGACGGCGGGCAGCAGGCGCGGATACCCCGTGCGGCGGTGCTCGGACCACGCCTCGACACCCAGCGGGAAGATGGCGATCCATTTCTGGGTGATGATACGCTCCAAATTGCGCTCTTTGATGGCCGCCTTGTCGGCGCCTTCGGCGGAATCGTCCTCCCATGCGATGGTGATCGAACTCAGGGCGGTCGCGCTGTAATTGCCCAGCGGATCGTTATAGGCCGCAGGTTTTCTGGTCTTGTCGGCGATATAGGCGTCGGCGTCCTTGGCGCCCTTGTCCTCGAACGAGAGGCGGATCGCCTGCTCGTAGAGCGCCTTGGCGGCATCCTTCGTTCCCCAGCGCAGCTCGTATTCGGCCTTGAGGAAAGCCACCTCCGCCGCGTTGATCCACAGGTAAGGCGTCGAACTGGTAACGATCATGTTCGAATACTTGGCCTGCGCCTGCGATTTGCTCGTGACGTCGATGCCGATACGGATGCCCACGTAATCGCCCTTGTCGTTGGGCAGGAACATCTTTTCGAGACGCGGGTCTTCGTAGCCGGTCATGTAGCAGAGAATGTCGGCGCCGACGCGGTGGTCGCCCCAGTCGTTGTAGATCAGCGTCGTGCGGTTCTCGGCGGCGTGCATGGCCGCGTTGTCGGCATTGGCCGTGATGACGCCTGCGGCGATGGCTTCGGCAGCCTTCGTCCGGGCGACGTCGGGCTTCACTTCGCTAAGGCGCATCGCCATGCGCAGCTTGAGCGAATTGGCATATTTGAGCCACTGGGCGATATTGCCGCCGTAGACCCGGTCGTAGCGGCTGAAAGCCTCGGCCGGAAGCGTCGTATTGGCGGCGAAGGCGGCGATCGCCTCGTCCAGCTCCCCGAACATCTTCATATAGACCTCCTCCTGCTTGTCGTACTTCACCGTAATCGACTCGTTGGTTTCGAGGTTCGAATAGGGAATAGGCCCGTAGGAGTCGGTGACGCGGTGCATGATCGCCACGCGCAACAGTTTGGCGAAAGCGACGGCCATCTCATCGTCCGTACCGGTGACGATGCCGCGCCACGGCGTGTAAGTCTCGGTAATCACGTTGGCGAACGGCCATTTGCGCCAGTCGGCCGAAGGATTGAAGGTCTCGAACTTCGTGAGCCAGCTGTCTACCGTCGCTCCGATATAGCCGCCGAACGGACCGCCCGACAGGCTTTCGTTGAACTGGTACATATGCTCCTGCACGGGAACCACGAGTCCCTGCAGCGACTGGAATTTCGTGCCGATCTTGTAGTTCAGGGCATCCATCTGCCCGTCGGTCACCTCGTTCGGATTGCGATTCATGTTCTCGAAATCGCCCGTACACGAAATGCTGAGCAGCACTACCGAAAGCAGCAGTAGCTGCATGTATGCATTTATCTTTTTCATGCTGTTCATGGTTTAGAATTCAAATTTCACGTTGAAACCCAGACTGCGCAGCGACGGCATCATGAAGTAGTCGATGCCCTGATAGCTCAGCCCCGTCGAAGCCACGGCTTCGGGGTCGAAAGGAGCCTTGCAGTAGATCATCCACAGGTTGCGGCCCACGAACGAGACGGTGAGTCCCATCTTGTTGCGGAACCATTTGCGCGGCAGCGTGTACCCCAGCGACAGCTCCTGCAGGCGGAAGTTCGTGGCCGAATAGGTGTAGTATTGCGGAAGTCCCGACTGCGAACCGATAGCCTGATACCATTTCTGGGCATCGACCATCTCGCGGCCGTTGATCAGCACACCGCCCGCATCGCGCGCGGCTGCCGAAACTTCCGAGACGCCGTACAGGTCCATGTTGGCCTGCGTGGCCGAGTAGCAGATGCCGCCGATGCGTCCCGTGAACAGCAGGCCGAGGTTGATCCCCTTGTAGCGGAAGTCGTTGCGCCATGCGAGGTTCTCGCTCGGAAAAACGGAGCCGAGATAGATCTGGTCGCCCTCGTCGGTGAGAAGCAGGTTGCCCGCCTTATCGACCTCGACATAACCGTTGTCGTTGAATTTCAGGTCCGAAGTGGTATAGAGGTCGCCCAGCGTGCCGCCCTGCTTGAGGATGTATTTGGCCTTGCCCAGCCCCTTGATGTCGAGTTCCGAAAGATTCAGCGGCTGGCCCGTAACGGGATTCAGCGCACCGGAAGCCAAGTCGATGATCTCGTTCTTGTTCCACGAGAAGGTGAAGTTCGACGACCAGCCGAAATCGCGCCACTGGTTCGAATAGCCGAGCGACAGCTCGACGCCGGTATTGCGGACATGACCCGTCTGGAGGTAGATGGTCGTATAGGACGACGACGGCGGAAGCGCCGGGTCGAACGTCTGGTTCTTCGTATCGGCGGAATACCACGAGGCCGAAAGGCTGATGTTCTTCCACAGACGGGCGTCGATACCCACCTCGTAGGTGATGGTCCGTTCGGGTTTCAGGTCGCCGATCGGATAGTGCGTCTTATCCTTCCATATCTTGCCCGTAGCATCGTACTCGTAGGTCGGCGTGGTCAGGAAACGCGGAAACGGCAGGCCGACCGAGGCGATCGAACCGCGAAGCTTGAGGTAGGAGAAGGCATTGCCCAAATCCCACGTCGAGGAGGGAACCCACGAAAGGCCGACCGAAGGGTAGAAAAACGACTTGGAGGGCGACCCGGCGATCTGCGAAGCCCAGTCGTTGCGGCCCGTCGCGGTCAGGTAGAGCATCTGTTTCCACCCCACTTCGACCGATGCGAAGACCGACTGCGTCTGGTCGTGCCAGCCGACCTTCTCGGCGCGCTTCTTCGTGTCGTCGAGGTCGAATACGTTGAAGATATTGGGAAGGCCGTTCTCCTGAATCGGACCGCGGTACGAAAGTTCGTCGGTCTTGATGTTGTTGAGCAGAGCGCCGACGTTGGCCGTGAGCGACCAATCGTCGCCGAAGGTCTTGTTGACGTTCAGCATCACGTCGGCATAGGTCTGCGTATCGTAGGCACGGGCTTCGGTATAGTGTCCGTTCTTGCCGCCGTCGGTGATGGTCGTATTGGACGAGGCGTAAAGTTTCTGCGTATAGAGCGAATTGGAGTTGTCGAGACGCACACGTCCCGAAACGCTCAGCCACGGCAGGATGTCGTAGCTGGCCGAGAACGACAGCATGTAGCGCTTCTTGTCGGTATTGCGCAGGTTGCGGTAGGCGATCCAGTAGGGATTCTGCATGCGCAGGTCGCCGCCCTCCATGTCCGCCGACCAGAACTGCTCCATGAGTTTGGTGCCGGGATTATAGCGTTCGAATTTCTTGTAAATCGCGAAATTCTCGCCGCGCGGAAAGAGATAGGCCGGGACCAGCGGGTTCGAATATACGCCCTGATTGGTCATGTTCTGGTCCTTCTGATAGATATAGCTGGCGCTGGCGTCGAGCCGCAGTTTATCTTTCAGGAAGTAAGAGGTGTTGCGGAAAGTAAAGTTGTAGCGATCGTATTCGTTGTTGGGGATGATGCCGTCGGAATTGACCGATGCGGCGGAAAAATAGGTCTGGTTCTTGTCCGTACCGCCGGAAACGGTCACGGCGTTGGTGTATACATGCCCCGTATCGAAGAAGTCGGCGGGCGTATAGCCGTAGCGGGCCGCGGGCAGGAGCTTCTGTCCCCAGCTGTAAATGCCCGAACCGCTCCTCACGCCGTTCGAACCCGTGCCGTAACGGTTCTGGAACTCCGGCTGCACGAAAGGATCGAGGAATTCGGTATTGCTCGAAAGCGTCACTTTGAGCGCGCCGGCCTTGCCCTTTTTCGTCGTGATCATGATGGCGCCGTTGGCGGCGTTCGAACCGTAAAGGGCCGCAGCGGCGGCACCCGTGAGCACCGACATCGACTCGATATCCTCCGGGTTGATGTCCGCGATGGATTCCGAGGCGCCGCGCGAATCGAACTCCGTACCTCCGCCTCCGCCGAAGTTATACATCGGAATTCCGTCGATGACATAGAGCGCATTGGACGACTGGCTGATGGACTTGTTGCCGCGGAGAATCACCTTCGACGCGCCGCCGACGCCCGAAGAGGAGGCATTGATCGTAACGCCCGCGACCTTGCCCGTCAGCGAATTGATGAAGTTGGCGTCCTTGACCGTAGTGATGTCCTCGGCCTTGACCTGCTGAACGTTGTAACTCAGGGCTTTCTCCTGACGCTTGATGCCGAGGGCGGTGACAACGACGCCCTCGATTTCGGAAGCCGCTTCGTGAAGCGTGACGTCGAAGGAAGTCCGGTTGCCGACGGAAACCATGACGGGTTCGTACCCCAGAAAATTAACCTCCAGCTGGGCCGTAGCCGCGGGGGGGGGTACCTGAAGCGAGAAAGTTCCGTCCATGTCCGTACTCGTGCCGACGGTCGTGCCTTTGACCACGACGGACGCCCCGATGACGGGAACGCCGTTGACGTCGCTGACCTTTCCCGTCACGGCGACGGGTTTTTCCGCGGCTTTCTCGGCAAGAATGATGTACGTGCCGTCGATCTTATACGTAATATCCGTATTTTTGAGCACGTAGTCCAATACTTCCTGAATCGTTTTCTGCGTCAGATTGACTGAGAGCTTTTTACCGGTATCGACACCTTTGTTGATAAAAAGATAGCGAGTTTGTTTTTCAATCTCTTTCATAACCTGCGACATGGGCACGTCGGACAGATTCAGGGTTATGCGCGCATTCTGCGCCTGAGCGGTTAAGACACTCGCGCTCAGAGAGATTGCCAATACGAACCCAAACAGTCTTCGAAAGGTTTTGAAGAATACTGTTTTATTCATACTTTTGTAAAGTTTAAGATAATAGGTTAATGGGTGCAAGAATCATTTAATCTGTTATCTTCGCCTGCGGAGGTCCAGTCCGCAGGCTTTTTTTATCGGTCAAATGATTCGGATCGTCAAGTCGTCAGTTGTTTTTCATGCGCATATCTTACCGGGGTTTTAGGTTAAACAATAACAGGCGGAGGATCAGCGGATCGTCACCACATTGGTCTCCTCATCCTTCTCGAAGGAAAAATCGGCGGCGTACTGCAAGATGTGGAGGGCATTCTCGATGCCGTCGTTCACACGAATCTTACCGCTGATTTTTCCGATGTCGGGAATCGAATTCCGGGCGATGACGATCTTGACGTCGAACACCTGCTCGAACTTGGCCATCAGTTCATCGAACGGAAGTCCGCTGATGCGCACCAGACCTTCGGTCCAGCAGAGCGCCTCCGGATCCCTGATCGTCTCGACGAACAGGCGGCCGTTCGAAAGATTCACAATATCATCGGGTTTCATAACGATCTCCTGCCTGCGCGGATCTGTCTCTTATACACATCTCCGAGCCCACGAGACACTCGCTA
>ENA-OXES01000682-OXES01000682.1-human-gut-metagenome-genome-assembly--contig:-NODE-682-length-10583-cov-10.3388_pt1 | contig 10583 bp, 10 predicted proteins | sample MGYA00249829_ERZ652252 | MGnify/ENA primary metagenome ERZ652252 (study PRJEB26925, sample SAMN05826675) | human gut metagenome | biome: ENVO:2100002; feature: ENVO:00000062; material: ENVO:00002003... | reverse complement strand
CGAGATTAGCGAGTGTCTCGTGGGCTCGGAGATGTGTATAAGAGACAGGTATCAGGCTCCTTGCGGCTGGTGGTAAGTAATGACTGTCCGGGACGGCGGCGGTTCAGTTCCTGCTGAACGAAATCCATATCAATCTTAATACCGGCAGGGAAGCCGTCAATGACGCCGCCTACTCCCGGTCCATGGGATTCACCGAAACTGGTTAACCGGAAAATATTACCAAATGAATTGAACATATTGCTTGTAGTTTTAAAAGTTTCTTTCCGTAAAGATAATGATTTTAGGGATAATATACTTGATTGTTGCTGAAAAATTAGCAGAATGGATAAAAATGGGGTACGGATTGTATGAATTTTACAGTTTGGAATAAGAAAAACTGTAAAATTCATACAATCCGTACCCGGAAACTGTTTCTTAAGGATGGAAACAGGTATCTTTTACGAGTTAGAATTCTACCTTAGGTGCTTTATCGGCTCCTTCCTCAGATTCAAAATATGGGCGTTTGTCAAATCCGAACATGCCAGCAAGCAAGTTACGGGGGAAAGTACGGATGGCTGTGTTATATGCCCGTGCTGTGTCATTGAATCTTTTGCGTTCTACGCTGATCCGGTTTTCTGTACCTTCCAATTGTGCTTGCAACTCTTTGAAGTTCTCATTGGCTTTCAAGTCGGGATAAGCTTCGGTGATAGCGAGCAGGCGGCTCAATGCACTACCTACTTCGCCTTGTGCCTTTTGATAGGCCTGCATTTTTTCGGGAGTCAGGTCATCGGCGCTGATCTGCATCTGAGTGGCTTTGCTACGGGCGTCTACTACGGCTTGAAAAGTTTCTTTTTCGTGTGAGGCGTATCCCTTTACTGTATTTACCAGGTTGGGTATTAAATCAGAACGGCGTTGGTACTGGTTTTCTACATTGCTCCACGCTGTGCTGACAGATTCATCCATTTTTACCATACCATTATAAGAGGTTATTCCCCAAATGGCAATTAATACAATGACTACTATTACAATAATCGTTGACTTTTTCATATGTATATACTATTAAAATTATGAATATTCTTGTTCTTAAAAACGGCTTCCGGCTCCTCCGCCTCCAAAGCTTCCACCTCCGAAACTTCCTCCGCTAAATCCGCCTCCACTTCCACCGTGGCCACCAAAAAATCCTCCTCCCATTCCGCCTATGAACGGCCCTCCTCCTCGGGGGCCTTTGTAATTTTCATCTCTCGACCGTTCTTTCCGTCTGAGGATATGTCCGCAATTTCTGCATTTATATACTACTTCTTCAGTCTTTGTTCCGTTACTTCGGTCTATAACTTTGGAGGAAAGACGTTGCAGTTTGTGTTTTTTGCAATGGGGGCAGCGTGTTTTACGCCAGTTTGCATACAATCCGATGCCAATAAATCCTCCGAAAATCACAAAAAAGATGATAATGAATTCCAAGGGATCATCTTCGCTTTCGTCATTGCCGATATTTTCCATGGAACCGTCCAGGTAGCCGTTTACAGCCCGTATTCCTGCTACCATTCCGGCGTTCCAGTTATTGTCCTTGAAATAGGGCAGCATATAGCGGTTCTGAATCCGTTTGCAGATGGCATCCGGCAATATCCCTTCAAGGCCATATCCGGTAGCGAATTGCACACACCGTTCGTCGGTGGAAAGCAAGATGACCAATCCATTGTCACGTTCTTTTTGTCCTACGCCCGTTTCCTGTCCCAGCCGGTGGGCAAAATCAAAACAATCACCTCCCTCTATGCCTGTTACCGCTACCACTAATGTCTGTATACCTGTTTTTTGCTCTAAAGCGTAGAGGATGCTGTCCATAGTGGTGACAGCGGTGGATGAAAGGATACCGTCGGGATTGCTGACGTAGCGGGTACGGTTTTGCAAATGTACCATCGGTATGTCTTTTATGGCATATTCTTTGGCTTGAAGCTGGACGGAGCCTAGAAGCATGAAAAAAGTAAGTAAAAATGTCAATTTTCTCATTGGATGTATTTGTCTACAAATGCTTTTACTTTTTGGGTATATTCTTCAGTATTGAACAGATAGGAATGTGCATGGTCTGCTTCCGGAACTATCCATAATGCTTTGGGCTGAGGTTTTGCCTCATACAATTTGTACACCATCCATGTGGGTACGTAGTCATCTTTATCACCATGGATAAAGAACATGGGCAGATGGCATCGGGCTACCTGTTTCAATGCGGATGCTTCTTTGAACCCCCATCCATATTCCAGCTGGCATAACCAGTCGGCGGTGTACATTAACGGGAATTGAGGCAAGCCGAATTGTTCTTTCAGTTCTTTGGAAAATTGGTCCCATACGCTGGTATATCCGCAGTCCTCAACAAAACATTTCACATAGTCGGGCTGCGGTTCGCCCGAAACCATCATAGTGGTGGCTGCACCCATCGAGATTCCATGTACTACCATGCTGGTGCTGTCACCGTAAATTCGATTGGCAACCTCCATCCATTGTGTTACATCTTTGCGGTCTAACCATCCCATTTGTATGGCATTTCCACCGCTCAGGCCAGTGTCGCGTAAATCTGGTAGGAGGATGTTGAAATCCAGTTTTTTATTGTATAGATAACCTATCATCATCATGCGGATGGCATTGTCTGTATACCCGTGTACTATAACTGCGGTTTTGGCTGTCGGGCGGCTGGAAGCCACATAGTAAGCATGCAGTTTTACGTGGTCGGGAGAATAGATAAAGGTATCCTTCAGTGCTTGGTTCTGTTTCAGACTATCTATCCACGGTTTTAGATAGGGGTAAGTCTTAAACATATATTGCCAGGAACTTTCCAAATTCTTTCCTCTGTTTTCAGGGCGTAAGGAATAGTTCAGCATATATTGACTGCCTCCAAGTAGGACTATAATAAGCAGAACGAATATACTACTCGTTCCAATAATCATTTTTTTTCTTTTCATACCTTAACTATTTGTTCCATATATCCCATGCACCAAAGGCTTGCAATAAGAGCATTTCTAAACCGTTTTTGGTAATTGCCCCTTTGTCTGCCCCCTTTTTCATAAAAAGAGTAGTGTCAGGATTATATAACAAATCATAAAGCAAATGGTTGGGTGTGAGATATTGGTATGGAATATTGGGGTATTCATCGGCACGGGGATACATACCTACAGGAGTACAGTTGACAACTACTTTATACTCATCCATGATTTCGGGAGTGAGCTGATCGTAAGTCAGCATTTCTTCACGCAGGTTCCGTGATACGAATTTGCATTCCAAACCTAATTTTTTCAGTCCGTAAGCAATCGCTTTCGAGGCACCTCCTGTTCCTAGGATCAGAGCTTTTTTGTGCTGGGGTTCCAGCAAGGGTTCGATAGATTGAGTGAAGCCAATCACATCGGAATTATAGCCTATCAGCCTGGTCTTACCTTTTTGGCGGACAATTTTGATTACATTGACGGCTCCGATGGCTGCCGCATCTTTATCCAGTTCGTCCAAATAAGAGATGACTTGTTCTTTATAAGGTATAGTGACATTGAGCCCTACTAAATCAGGATTAGCCAATAGCACAGAAGGCAGTTCTTTGATGGATGGGATTTCGAAGTTTACATATTCGGCATCAATGTTTTCCGAATGAAACTTTTCATTGAAAAAGTTCTTTGAGAACGAGTGTCCTAACGGATAACCTATCAAACCATATTTTTTCATAAAACTCTATACTTTAAATTATTTCGTTGCTAAATAAAGCGTACAGATACCTAGTGTCAACCGCTTGAAACTCACCTGATTGAATCCGGCTTTACGGATAATGTCTGTCATTATTTCGCCTTGTGGAAAGGCTTTGATGGACTGCGGCAGGTAAGTGTAGGCACTACGGTCTTTAGAGAGTAGCTTGCCCAAAGTGGGGATGACTATTTTAGAATAGACAGCATATAGCTGTTTCATGGGGAACCAGTCGGGTTCGGAGAGTTCCAAAATGACTAGTTTTCCGTTGTCTTTCAGTACGCGGTGCATTTCGCGGAGTCCTTTGTCAAGGTCTTCGAAATTGCGTACACCGAATGCTACGGTAATAGCGTCAAAGCGTTTGTCGGGAAAGGTGAGTGCTGTACAGTCTTCCTTAGCGAAAGAGATGCGGCTGTCCAGTCCGGCGGCTTTTACTTTTTCACGTCCCACATTCATCATGCCTTCGGATATATCGGTACCTATCAGCTCTTGGGGGTGAAGTGTCTGACAGGCTTGAATGGCAAAATCGCCCGTTCCGGTGGCTACATCCATTATATGTTGCGGGTGAAAAGGTTCCAGCCAGTTAATGGCTTTGCGGCGCCAGCTTTTGTCAATGTTCCATGAAAGGGCATGATTCAACTGGTCGTAAGCAGGGGCAATGTTGTCGAACATTTTCTCTACTTGGACGCTTTTCTTTTCGTCAGCGTTGTAGGGCTTGATTTTTTCTTGTGGGTAGTTCATGTTTAATTAAAATTGAAAATTAAAGATTAAAAGGAGAGGATGGAGGATAGATTCCTGTACCTGTCTTTTAATCTTTAATTTTTCATTTTTATTTATTTCAAGTATTCGGTTACGTTCTTTTCTATACGTGCGGCGATATTTTCAGTGTCTGCTTTCACAAATTTTTCGCCGGTGATGTGTTCGAACAGTTCCATATAGCGCTCGCTGATAGAATTTACGATTTCCGGAGTCATTTCGGGAACTTGTTGTCCTTCTTTGCCTTGGAAACCATTTTCCATCAACCATTCGCGTACGAATTCTTTAGAAAGTTGTTTTTGAGGTTCGCCTTTTGCAAAGCGTTCTTCATAACCTTCCAAGTAGAAATAACGGCTTGAATCCGGAGTGTGGATCTCATCCATCAGATAAATAGTGCCGTTGTGTTTACCGAATTCGTATTTGGTATCTACCAGGATCAGTCCGCGTTCTGCAGCGATTTCAGTACCGCGTTTGAACAGAGCCAATGTATACTTTTCCAATATTTCGTATTCTTCGGGAGTGGCCAGACCTTGTTTCAGAATTTCTTCCTTAGAGATGTCTTCGTCATGCAGGCCCATTTCGGCTTTAGTGGTTGGAGTAATGATTGGTTCGGGAAATTTCTGGTTTTCTTTCATTCCTTCGGGAAGTTTTACACCACAGATTTCACGAACGCCGTTTTTGTAAGCACGCCATGCGCTACCGCACAGGTAACCACGGACAATCATTTCCACAGGAAAACCTTGACACATAACTCCTACGGTAACCATAGGATCTGGAGTCGCCATTTTCCAGTTGGGGCAGATGTCGGTAGTTGCATCCAGAAATTTGGCTGCAATCTGGTTCAGCATTTGTCCTTTGTAGGGAATACCTTCAGGCAGAACTACGTCGAATGCGGAGATACGGTCGGTAGCTACCATTACTAACTTTTCGTCATTGATGTTGTATACATCACGCACTTTGCCGTGGTACACACTTTTCTGTCCCGGAAAGTTAAAGTCTGTTCTTGTTAATGCTTTACTCATGTCTTTATTTATAATTAAAATCAATAAATTCGTTTTATGTTTTCAGATTTTTCACTTCGTTCAGAATGACATGAATGAAAGGTTTTCTGTTTTTCTTCAAACTTCTCGTATGCTTCCACAATGCGGGTAACCAGTTTGTGCCGTACAATGTCCTTCTTGTTGAGTTCGATGAAACTGATTCCTTTCACGCCTTTCAGAATTTTTAGTGCCTGTATCAACCCCGAAGTTTGTGAAGATGGTAAGTCTATCTGTGTCATGTCACCTGTTACAATCATTTTGGTGTTCATCCCCATACGGGTGAGGAACATCTTAATTTGCTGGGTGGTGGTATTTTGAGCCTCGTCCAATATCACTACAGCATCATTCAAGGTGCGTCCGCGCATAAATGCCAATGGGGCTATTTGAATCACATTCAATTCCATATATTCTTTTAGCTTGGCGGCGGGAATCATATCTTGTAATGCGTCATACAGTGGTTGTAGATAAGGGTCAATCTTATCTTTCATATCACCGGGTAAAAATCCGAGTTTTTCTCCTGCCTCCACAGCCGGACGGCTCAAAATAATTTTTTTGATTTCTTTGTTTTTCAGGGAACGGACAGCAAGGGCGATAGCAGTGTATGTCTTTCCTGAACCTGCGGGACCGATAGCGAACAGCATATCGTTCTTTTCATATTCTTGTACCAGCTTCAACTGGTTCTCACTACGGGGAACGATCGGTTTTCCTGTTACACTGAATACAATAGTATCCCCTGTATTCTCTATTTGGGGTGAACGACCTTTCACTATGTCTAAAATCACTTCTTCTTTCAGTGAGTTATACTGGGCGCAATGCTTTTCCAATGCTAATATATTCTCTTCAAAAGCACACATTTCCTCTTCGTCTCCCAATACTTTGATGACATTTCCACGTGCCACAATTTTTAATTTGGGATACAAAGCTTGTATCATTTTCATATTGACGTTGTTTACGCCATAAAATATCACAGGATCAATATCCTCTAAAACTATATGTTTTTCTATCATTTAACTAGTTTAGGTACTTTATGTACTTGTTTATAGGGTGCAAATTTAATGAAAGGTTTTCATTGTTCTTATTTTCCGGGCAATTTATTTGCATAAGCTTTTTCAGAAAAAGGATTTTAATCTATCTTTGCGAGGAATTTGAAAAGATAGTTAGATTATGAATTGTATGAAAGGTGCATGTTGCACGCTATTGTCACTGTTGTTTTCCTTGACAGTTTCTTCCGGTTGCAAGGAAAAAGATATGTCCATGAAGATGAACGAGCCTCATAATATAAAAGGTGTAATTAGCTATAAACGTAGTTTCGGTGATTTGAATGATACTCATCTCAGTGTGGCGAAGAAAATAGGAATTCGTCCGTTGGCTTCTCGTTCGGAAGCAGAGGGGCTGGGTGGCAAATTGGTTCAGATAAAACCCTGTGAGCGTTATGCCATGGATTCGCTGACTCACTCCATTCCTTTTCTGATTCCGCAGGCTAGTGCGTTATTGGATACAATAGGAGCCAATTTTTTGGATTCATTGAGTTGCAAAGGATTGAATCCTAATCAAATCATTGTTACTTCTGTACTTCGTACGGCAGATGATGTGAAACGTCTTCGTCGTCGCAATGGAAATGCTTCTGCCAATTCAGCTCATGCTTTTGGGACAACTTTCGATGTCAGTTACCGTCGGTTTTGTAAAGTGGAAGACCCGGATGGACGTCCTATGCAGGATGTTAGTCCGGATACGCTGAAGTTGGTATTGGCCGAGGTACTCCGTGATCTTCGGAAATCGGACAAATGCTATATTAAATATGAGTTGAAACAGGGATGTTTTCATATAACAGCCCGCTGATTTATTGAATTTTCACTTGGTCGGAGGCTTTACGATGCGGTATTTCATATATTTGGCTTATGATGGAACGAATTATCACGGTTGGCAGATTCAGCCCAATGGTGACAGTGTACAGGAAACATTAATGCGTGCTCTTTCTACTTTTCTCCGTCAAGAAATAGAGGTAGTAGGAGCGGGACGTACTGATGCCGGTGTGCATGCGCGTCTCATGATCGCGCATTTTGATTATGACCGGGAGTTGGATTGTGTTCAGATAACGGAGAAATTGAATCGCTTGCTTCCTCCCGATATAGCGGTTTACGCTGTAAAGCGGGTGAAGGATGATGCGCATGCCCGTTTTGACGCGACTTATCGTACTTATAAGTATTATGTGACTACCCGGAAAGATCCGTTTAACCGTCACTATGCCTGGAGGCTTTTTAATTCATTGGATTTTGAGAAAATGAATGAGGCTGCCCGTGTATTGTTTGATTATACTGATTTTACCAGTTTCAGTAAATTGCATACTGATGTGAAGACGAATAATTGCCGGATTATGCATGCTGAATGGACGCAGGTGAGCGGGACAGAATGGGTATTTACTATTAAAGCTGACCGTTTTTTACGGAATATGGTAAGGGCTGTGGTAGGTACGTTGGTAGAAGTGGGACGTGGTAAAATGACTGTGGATGAGTTCAGGAAAGTGATAGAGGATAAAGATCGTTGTAGTGCCGGGAGTTCTGTTCCGGGACATGCCTTGTTTTTGGTAGATGTGGGATATCCGGAAGAACTGTTTATTGTTTCTCCGTCAGATATTTCCAATATCTGACAGGCATATCTTGCCGGTGTTTTCTGAGATTCCAACGTTCTTTGATGCAAATGGACTTGAAATATGTTTTCCAAAGTTTCTGAAACAATTTCTCATCATTGTCCTTCAATGTTTCATTTAGCATTCCTGTGACCAGATGTGCTTGGCGGGGGTCTTCAAATGTTACTTCTTCCATCTCCGTCAGATTATAGTAATATCCATATTGTCGCTTCACATCATAAATGAGCCAACGCTGGTCGGCAAACCGGTCTTTGAAATGATCCACAGCCAGTGGCAGTGCGTTGAATTGAGGCTCTACGGCTGCAAAGAAAGTTCCGTCCGCAGCTTTTTGGAAACGGACGAACTGCATGAGGTGTACTCGTTCTCCATCTACTCTTTTATAGATTTTCGCAAGCTCCAGCACATCAGGATCGGCAAAGTTGGTTTCGATGGAATGAGGAGAGTTTATGGCCTTCCGGATATAGCGGAAAAGCATTTCGTCCACCTTTGGTAATTCTGATAACCAGCAGCAGGTCAGGCATAACAGGGCATGCTTGGAGATTTTTTTCTGTAATCCGCGCCACACTCGTCCGGCTTTCTCTTCATCAGTGGCTATGTGTATGGCTCCATCATAAAATAAGGGTAGCGGCTCGCCTTCCATCAAGAGCGAGTCTGGAAAGGTTTTGCGGAAGTAGGCATCGAAAATGCAAGTCAGCAAGCCTTCAAACGTATGGTCATAGATAAACAGAATCATTCGTTATCAGTGAAGTTTAGTATTAATTGGCGTTCGTCCACTTTCTTTTTGGGTTTGGGTACTAACAGTCTGCGTACTCCTGTCGGGGTCAGTTCATTAACAGTTCGGGTGGGGAGTTCGTTGCAGGTTATGAAGTATTGCGCTTTTTTCATCACTACACCTATTTTTTTCAGTTCATAGAATCCCAGTTTGGAGAAGCGGCGTGATGCGATGATTTGTCTTGCCGATTTGATTCCGATGCCCGGTACTCTGAGAATCATTTCGTAATCTGCCTGATTTATATCTATCGGAAATAGTTCGGGATGCCGTAATGCCCAACCTAGTTTGGGATCGATTTCCAAATCCAGGTCGGGATAGGAGTCATCTACTATTTCTTCTACTTTAAATTGATAGAAACGTAACAGCCAGTCGGCCTGATACAAACGGTTCTCCCGTACCAATGGCGGCTGTTTCAGTGCCGGAAGCCGTTTGTCGTATGTATTTACGGATATATATCCTGAGTAGTAAACGCGCCTCATGGTGGGGTGTTGGTAGAGTGAAGAAGAAAGATAAAGGATGTCTTTGTCTGATTCGGTTGTGGCACCGACAATCATCTGCGTGCTTTGTCCGGCAGGAACGAAGCGTGGAACATGGCGGAATTTTTTCCGGTCTTCCTTATTGGTAAGTACTCCCTGCTGGATATAGCGCATGGGCTGGTACACACTTTTGTGATCTTTTTCGGGAGCCAGTAATTTCAGATTCTCTTCTTTGGAAATTTCTATGTTTACACTGAGGCGGTCAGCGTAGAGTCCGGCTTCATTAACTAGTTCGCGACTGGCTCCGGGGATGCTTTTCAGGTGAATATATCCGTTGAATTTGTGTACTAACCGCAGGCCTTTGGCAACACGTACCAACCTTTCCATGGTGTAATCCGGATTGCGTACAACGCCGGAGCTGAGGAAAAGCCCTTCTATATAGTTGCGCCGGTAGAATTCGATGGTGAGGTCTACCAGTTCGCTTACCGAAAGTGTGGCACGGGGAATGTCATTGCTTCTTCTATTGATACAATAGGCACAGTCATATATGCAATAATTGGTCAGCATAATTTTCAGCAAGGATATGCAACGACCGTCCTCAGCGAAGCTGTGGCATATTCCCCAGCCGCCTACGGTGTTTCCCAATGTGCCTGATTGGTTACGGCGCACAGTCCCACTACTGGAGCAGGAAACATCATATTTGGCAGATTCTGCTAGTACTTTCAATTTGGCAAGGACATTCTCATTCATTTAATCAGAATATTTCTGCCAAAAATACAGATAGTCTTTGGAATGGGCAAACGGTTTGGCATTTTCTCCGTTAATTTTTAACTTCTTTGTTGGATTATACTGTTCCTTTTTTCTAATTACAATATAAGCCCGCTTGCTTTAAGCAGGTGTGTATTGGTGGTGACTATAATTCTTTTAACTTCTTTGTGGAGAATATATGGGGTATTGGAACGTGGATGAACTCTGTATGAATTCCATCGCTTTTTTTATGTTAAAATGCTACTTAAACATTAGTTTATGTAATATAAATTAAGGCGGTTTGCAAATTATTTGTTAATTTCGCACTTAATTTTTAATGTTTAATATAAAAAAATATTTATGGAGTGGTTTAAGAAAAAAATGAGAGTCTTTCTTTTTGTCTGTTTGTTATTCCCTGTCTCTTATACACATCTGACGCTGCCGACGACGGA
>ENA-OXES01000640-OXES01000640.1-human-gut-metagenome-genome-assembly--contig:-NODE-640-length-11189-cov-8.81956_pt1 | contig 11189 bp, 6 predicted proteins | sample MGYA00249829_ERZ652252 | MGnify/ENA primary metagenome ERZ652252 (study PRJEB26925, sample SAMN05826675) | human gut metagenome | biome: ENVO:2100002; feature: ENVO:00000062; material: ENVO:00002003... | reverse complement strand
GTGTCTCGTGGGCTCGGAGATGTGTATAAGAGACAGGTTGTATGCAGAAGGTCAACGATGGTATGATTTGAAGCGAACCAACCGTTTGGACTTGTTTTCTTCCTTGAACGGTAGAAACTACCTGATGTATTATCCTGTTCCCCAGTCGGAACGCGATTTGGCGGGAGAGGAAAATTACCCTCAAAATGAAGGCTATTAATTATCTTAGAAAGAACAAAGTATGAAGAATATAAAAATAGTAACAACGTTTTTTATCTGCTTGCTGCTACTTTCAGCATGCTCGGATGATTGGAAGGAAAATGCGCTGACAGCTAAATTTACTTTTGACAAGACAACCTACTATGTAGGCGAAGAAGTCAGTATCACGAATGAGACAGTAGGCGGAGAAGGTAATTATACCTGCCAATGGGATTTAGGGAATGGAGAGACTTCAACAGAAGTTGCTCCTAAAGTGACTTACGAAACGAATGGAGCATATACAGTGACTTTGCATGTGAAAGACAGTAAAGGAAATTATGCAATGGCTCATAAATTATTGACGATTGAAGCTGAACCTCTGCCCGAAGTCGGCAATGTGAAACTGAAATGGGTAGGTGCCCACGTGTTGGGCGAAATACGTTCTACGGCTCCGGCAGTCAGTGATGATAATAATGTATATATGACTTCCAATGACCATTATTTGCGGAAATTTTCAGCCGCTACCGGTGAACAATTGTGGGAGTTCGACTTATGGACATCGGCTGACGGTGATTCTCCGTCCGGTAATACGCATACCACTCCGAGCATTGATACGGACGGTACTGTGTATGTAGGAACAGGCGACACAAGTGGCAAAATAGGGCGCGTATATGCCATCAATCCCGATGGAACAAAGAAATGGGTCGTTGCCGGAGATGCTGAAAAAGGATTTTGGAATAAAGGACAGGCTTCAAAGCCTCGTATTAATTATCTGACTTGTGCGATTGGAGAGAATCATATCTATATGGGTAACGGCGGCTCTACGGGATCTGTGCTTGCTGTCGATAAGAATACCGGTTACAGAGTAGGTTATGTGGCAAACGCAGACAATTCCGGAGGCCCGTCGGGGGGAGTATCTGCCGGAATAGCATTGGCGAACAACACATTAATTTGGGCTGGTGGAAAGAACGGCTTATTCGGCGCGTCGGCGTCTGCACTGAATACAGGTGGTAATGTGATGTGGGCATGGCAAATATATAGTTCGGGAAATGATAAGCCTTCAGAAAACATGAATGCTTCCGTAGCTGTGGACGCAACCGGCACTATATACGGAATTGCCACCTTCCCGAGTATAGGAAGCAGTGCGTTTGCTATTGGAAGCGACGGGGTTGAGAAATGGCGTACTTCGTTAGGAAATGTAGGAACACTAGACCAAGGGGGGGTTGTGATAGGCTTGGACGGAAGTATCATTGTAACGGTAAAACGTGCTCCGGGTGAAGCCACGGGTGGAATTGTTGCATTATCTCCTAATGGAGTTGTTCAATGGCATTACGGTGTGCCGGAAGACGTCAGTGGATGTGCGGCAATCGATCAGGCCGGAAATATTCATTTTGGAACACAATCCGGTAATTATTATATCATTAAACCCGAAGCCTCGGAAGAACAGCTAATCTTGAAAAAAGATTTGGCTGCACTGATTAGCGAGAGCGATTCTCCTTTAAAAGATAACTGGGAAGCGGGTATCGGAAAAATCTGGAGTTCGCCTACAATCGGACCGGATGGAACGATCTATATTGGCGTTACTCACACGGTAGATCCGTCGAAGAGTGTCCTGATAGCTTTGGAAGATGAAGGTATAACCGGATGTGCAGCTTCGGCATGGCCGATGAAAGGGAAAGACAGCCGCCACACCAGTGCACAGTTGGGAGGCTCGGGAGAGAATCCGGGCGGCGAACCGGGCGGTCAACTGCCTATTACAGGAAATCTGAAGACCGATTTAAAGAATTTATTTGATGATAGTTCCTATAAGGTCTGGCTTTGTGCCCATCGGGCGAACACGCAGAAAGGTATAGCCGACGGCATACCGGAGAATTCATTAACTTCCATAGAGTATGCAATCAATGCAGGAGTAGAAATGATCGAACTTGATGCACGTCCCACCTCTGACGGAATATTGGTGCTGATGCACGATAATACGATCGACAGAACCACTAACGGAAGCGGTGCGGTAGGAGATTACTCTTATCAGCAATTACAGCAGCTCTATCTTAAAGATGCAGCAGGGAATCTGACAAACGAACGAATCCCCACTTTAGAGGACGCATTGAAGAAAGGCAAAGGAAAGGTTTATTTTAACTTGGATATAGTCAACAAAAACGTTGCCGTAGCGACAATGGTGGCATTACTTAAAAAACTCGACATGGAAAACGAAGTCCTGCTTTATGTTTCAAACAACCGTAATTATGCATACGATTTGAAAGCGGCGAACAGCACTCTGTTACTGCATCCGATGGCAAAAGCTTCAGATGATATTACCTATTTTGCTTCATCTTACACGGACAATGTGCAGATGATGCAACTTTCCACTTCGGATGCTCTTGCGGGAGCGATGACGGAAGACATTAAATCCAAAGGTTGGCTTTTATTCTCCAATATCGTAGGAGCGAATGATACGAACATGTTGTCGGACAACTATTCGGGGCTGGTAGGCATGATAAACAAACGTATTAATGTCGTACAGACTGATTATGCCGAATTAGCTGCTAAGTATTTAAAATCCAAAAAGTATAGATAATCCCCCAAAGTATAGATGATAAAAATGAATATGAAAAACTATCTGATAATAGGAATTATTTTGCTGTTTCCTTTCCGCTTGTTTGCAGATGAACCGGTGAAGGCAATTTACGCAAAGATTACGAATCCTGATAATAAAGAAGTAACCGTAGTCGCCCACCGGGCGGATTGGCGCTTTGCACCAGAAAATTCGCTGGCAGCAATAGAGAGTTCTATCCGGTTGGGAGCCGACGTCGTGGAGCTGGACGTTCAGAAAACCAAAGACGGACAGTTGATCCTTATGCATGATAAGACCTTGGATAGAACGACCACCGGAAAAGGTAAGGTTGCCGAGTGGACACTGGATTCTATCCGTACACTCCGTCTGAAGAATGGCGCTGCTTTGAGAACCAAACATCGTGTGCCTACATTAGAGGAAGCATTATTGACGGCTAAAGGGCGCGTTATGGTAAATTTGGATAAGGCTTATCCGATATTCGATGAGATTTTCCCCATTCTGGAGAAAACCGGAACCGTTGAACAGATCATCATGAAGGGGTCAAAGCCTGTTGCAGAAGTGAAAAAGGATTTGGGAAAATATTTAGACCGGATCATATATATGCCAATCGTACATTTGGATCGACCGGGAGCTATGCAGCAAATAGATGATTTCATGAAAGAACTTCATCCGGTAGCCTTCGAATTGTTGTTCGAATCGGATACTTGTCAACTCCCCCAACAAGTGAGGACGAAGCTGGAAGGAAAAAGTAAAATCTGGTATAATACCCTTTGGGATACGATGGCAGGCGGACATGATGACGACAAATCATTGGAAAACCCGGATGAAGGATATGGATATTTGATAGATAAACTTGGAGCAACGATTATCCAGACTGATCGTACCGCTTATTTACTGGAATACTTGCAAGTCCGTAAGAAACGTAATGAGCATAAGATAGACGTCTTTCATTAATATGTAAACTTCGGTTATGTCATTTAAAATATTGGATTTTTATAAAATCTCTTCCCCGCTAGCCGGGGGAGAGACTGATTCAGAAGATTCTTCCCGCTTTAAGCGCATCCGTTGGGCTACATTTTTGTCGGCTACTACCGGATATGGCATTTACTATGTTTGTCGTCTTAGCATGAATGTAGTGCGCAAGCCAATTGTAGAGGAGGGAGTATTTTCCGAAACGCAATTAGGAATCATCGGTTCCTGTCTGTTTTTTGTGTATGCAGTGGGTAAGTTGACGAATGGTTTTCTTGCTGACCGTAGTAATGTTCGGCGTTTTATGTCTACCGGGTTATTGTGTTCCGCTTTGATAAATTTATGTTTAGGTTTCACTAGCTCCTTTTATGCTTTTGCTTTACTTTGGGGATTGAATGGTTGGTTTCAGTCGATGGGAGCAGCATCCGGAGTGGTTTCGCTCACTCGGTGGTACAGTAGTAAAGAACGGGGAACTTTTTACGGCTTTTGGTCTGCTAGTCATAATTTGGGTGAAGCATTAACCTTTATTTCCATAGCCTTGTTAGTCAGTTGGATGGGATGGAGGTATGGGATGATTGGAGCTGGCATTATTGGGATATTAGGTTTCTTTATGATGCTTGTCTTTATGCGTGATACGCCACAGAGTCAGGGATTCTTGTTGAACAAAAATTCTTCATCTGTGGATTCCCATTCTTTGTCTGGTAAACAAACGGAAGATTTCAACAAAGCACAAAAGGCTGTCTTGAAGAATCCTGCAATTTGGATTTTGGCTCTGTCCAGTGCATTTATGTATATTAGCCGCTATGCGGTAAATAGTTGGGGTGTTTTCTATCTGGAAGCTCAAAAGGGATATTCTACGCTGGATGCCAGTTTTATAATATCAATCAGTTCTATCTGTGGGATCATTGGAACGGTGTTTTCCGGTATCATTTCCGATAAAATGTTTTCCGGCAGTCGTAATATTCCAGCTTTAGTATTTGGGTTGATGAATGTAATAGCACTTTGTCTGTTTCTCTTGGTTCCGGGCGTACATTTTTGGATAGACGTGTTGGCAATGGTACTTTTCGGTTTAGGTATCGGAGTTTTGATATGCTTTCTGGGTGGTTTGATGGCAGTGGATATTGCTCCCCGTAATGCTTCGGGTGCTGCATTGGGAGTAGTCGGCATTGCCAGTTACATCGGTGCCGGATTGCAAGACATGATGAGCGGTATATTAATAGAAGGTCAAAAGACGGTTCAGAATGGCGTTGACGTTTATGATTTCACGTATATCAATTGGTTTTGGATTGGTTCAGCTCTACTTTCAGTGTTGTTTGCCTTGTTCGTTTGGAATGCAAAATCAAAAGAAGTGAATTAAAGTGAGTACATTAGGTTAGAATATAAGTCTTTGTTTTCGAGGTATTAGTCACCATTCCGGGAAGTAAGTAATGATTGCTTTTCTTCCTGGAATGGCTTTATATTTATTACTTGATTTCTACCAGCCAGCGACTTAAATTCCTACTTTCAGCACTAAACTCCACGCCAATCTTTACCACTTCTCTATGGTCTACTTTATAAGGAATCAAATATCCTTTCTCATCAATCTGTTTGAGTGCTTCTTCGGCCGTTCCGTTCAGCTTGAATTCAAATACATAGATGTATTTAGGAGTTTTAACCACAGCGTCGGCACGCCCACGCGAACTGCGGACTTCGGCTTCTGTAAATTGCCCCATTAATTTGAATACCAAATAGAAGATAACTTGATAATGACGTTCGGTTTGGTCGTTCAACTCATAGGGAATACCTGCGAAGAAGGCTTCGAGACGGGTGAGGAAAGCTTCATAATCACCAGTTCGGAGTTCTTGGATGAATTTTCCAATATAAAATCCTTGGTCATTGTTCTTCATTGGAGTATAAAACGGTACAAGAAAGTTCATGAACCCATAGCGGACTTCATCGTTTGGAAAATCTAATAGATAATTTTGGAATTCTCTGTCGTAGTCTTTAATCGTCAAATATCCACTTTGATAAATCAGCGGAATAGGATTATTAACATCCATTTTATATTCTGCAAAAGAAGAAACCGGAACTTCAATTCCGCTTAATAAAGTACGGAGGTCGTATTCACTTTTTTGCAGCAGTTCAACTAAAAATGTAGGAGTACCTGTCTGAAACCAGTAACTATCGAATTTGCATCCGTCGAAAGAATTGAGTACGCTGAAGGGATTGAATACTCCTTCAGCAAATTCGCAGAAATGATAACCATCATAAGTGGCAGTCATTTTTTGAAGTGTCTCTTCAAAAGTCAGTTGGTTGGCTTCCGACAGGTTTTTGAGTTCAGGTGTGAAAGTATCAACTAATTCTTGCCGGGTAATGCCGCAGACCGTAGCATACGGAGGCTTCATGCTGATGTCGTTCAATTGATTCAAATCACTGAATACACTGACTTGCGAGAACTTTGTCACTCCGGTAAGAAATACAAATCGCAGATAGCGGTCGGCACTTTTTAGCACTCCGTAGAAGGCTTTCAATGTCTGGCGGTAATCGTCGAGAAGTTCTAAATTGTTGATAGCTTGCAAAAGCGGCTTATCATACTCATCCACCAATACCACTACTTGTTGACCTGTTTGTTCGCATGCCCGGCGAATAACACCCCCGAATCGTGAAGAAAGGGTTCTCTCGTCAATCCCTTTCCCGTATTTAAGTTCCCATTGAGTCAGATGATTACTAAGAATTTCATTTAACTTCTCCGGTTTATCATATTTTTCTGCGTTCAAATCAATATGTAAAACCGGATACTCCTTCCATTCAGTTTCCATTTTCTCAATGGCAAGACCTTCAAACAATTCTTTTTTACCTAAAAAATAGGATTCAAATGTAGACAACAACAAACTTTTGCCAAAACGGCGTGGTCTGCTTAGGAAATATGGCTTTCCCATATTCGCCATTCGCCATACCAATGCCGTTTTATCCACATATAAATAATTTTTCCTTCGGATATCCTCAAAGGTCTGTATTCCAATAGGAAGTTTACGCATCAAGTCATACATATTCGGTTCTTTAGCTGTTATACACATCAAAGGTAGCAATAATTTCTAGATAATGGTAAATGAATACTTTAAAAACAGGATGCATTAGAAATATATGATATTAAAATTTTGTTTTTATTTCTATTAACAATACATTTGTGCAAACAAAGCATTATGAATAAAATCACGAACAACACACTAAGGTGGCAGAGTTACATAAATAGACTATTCTTTTTATTTCTATTATTATGTACTATTTTCGAAGTTTGTGCAGCTAATAGTAAGCCCTTTCCTTTCAGCTATGGAAATCAATATAAGAGTTTTAAAAATATACTTCTACCTCATGATGCCAATCAGGTAAATACGATTTTTCAGGATAATTCGGGATTGATATGGGTAGGTACGAAGAACGGGTTGTTTAGTTATGACGGCTACCGGATACAGGATTATGTGTTGGAAGCAGATTCTGAAACGAAGGATATATTTTCAATAGTGCAGATAGATTCAGTCCGTTTATGTTTAGGTACAGGTCGGGGAATTTTGTTTTTCAATTTGTTTACAGAACAATATGAACCAGTTAATGCACAATTAAAAAAGATAAGAACAGTACGTTCTTTGGCTCTGTTTGATAAAAAGCTATGGATTGGTTCGCGCGATAAAGATTTATATTGCTATGATTTTGAAAAAGATTCATTGATGAGTGTACCATTAACAGCATCTGATGAACAAACTATTATTTATTCTTTAGTTCCTACAGAAGCTAAATTATATATTGGTTCCTATGGTGGATTGAGCTTTTATAATCCGATAAAAAAAAGAGAGAAAGGCTTCCTTTGCCGGAGCAGTACGAAAATGAAATGGTTAACTCTTTACTATGGGATGAAGGGCGAAACTGCCTTTGGGTAGGTACGGAAGGAGCTTTGTTTCAATATATTCCTGACACCCGGCAGATTAATAAAATACCTTCTTTCCCTGCCAATTCATTTAAAACATTAACTCTGGACGGAAAGAAAGACTTAGTAGTGGGTACAGACAACGGACTGTATATTTATGGAGTGGAATCTCATAAATTAGAGCATATTGTTCATGATTCCCGAAACAAACAATCGCTGTGTAATAATATTGTTTGGTGTGCTTTTACAGATAAAGCCAAGAATGTGTGGTTGGGGACAGATCGGGGATCCTCATTAGCAGTTTATCATCCGACTTTTCATTTTATCCATATTTCAGAAATAACCGATAATGGAATTGGAAATCAGTTTACCACAATTTTAAAAGATTCAAAAGAAAATTATTGGTTAGGAGGGATAAACGGACTTATATTGATGAACAAAGTGTCCGGTGCAGAAGAAGGACAATATAAGATTAATTGGTTCAGGTCGGGAGACAACGAACACGCTCTTCCTCACAATCGCATCAGATGTATTTATGAAGATAGAGATAAGGATATCTGGATAGCTACCGACGGCGGAATTGCCAGATATGATGTAAATACAGGCAGATTTGTTCATTACGCTATCCTTAATGCTACCCGACTGAAGAATGCAAATTGGGCTTATGATATTTATGAAGATGAGAAAGGACGTTTGTGGATTGCCACTTATCTGGGAGGATTATTTGTTGTGAATAAGAATAAACTGACTGCCGGTGATAACACCATTCCCTATCTGGCAGAGAAAAACTATTCGGATGCAAATGGTTCGTCCCCTTCTTTGAGTAATATAGTGTATAAAATAGAGGTCGATAAAAACGGCTTTGTCTGGGTGAATACACAAGAAGGCCTGGTTAGAATTGATATTCGGAATAATCACATTGAAAAGAAAGATATTTATCTGGATAAAATGATTTATGATGGCAATGACTATATTTGGTATTCGACAGAGCGCATCATTTACAGGCTTCATATATTCTCCGGTTATGTAGAGAAAGTTTGCACTTTGCCAGAGGGAAGCCATGTATATTCATTTACGGTTGAGGAGAAGAAATTGTGGTTCTCCTATACGGAAGGTATATCAGTACTTAATAGAGAGACATTGCAGAAAGAAAATATTTCAATTCCCAACTATTATTACTTGTCTTGTTTCTTAGATGATTCACATCAGCTTTTGTTATGGGGTGGTGAGGATGGAATAGCTTGTCTTTCTACGATGTTGGCGCAAAACACTGTTTCATCGGAGCCTCCGGTTACTATTACTTCTATCTGGAATAGCAAAGGACGTTTGATGCCGGGCCTTGATTATGAAGGGAAAAGTGTGAAATATCGGAATGAAGTGGAACTGCATTATTCGACGAGTAATTTGACACTCGAATTTTCTTCGTTTACTTATTCGCCGGAAACAGACAGAGCTTTTTATTACTGTCTGGACGGGGCAAACAACGTATGGACTAAATTGGAAGTAGCTCAAAACCGCATCTTCCTACCCAATCTGGAACCGGGACGATATACTATAAAAGTTCGTAACGGGAACGATACCTCTACCGCTTCATCAGTCACAAACTTTAAAATAACCATTTTACCTCCTTGGTACAGAACCTTGTATGCTTACACCATTTATATACTGATATTTTTGTGCATTGCATGGTTGATACTGTGGCGTATTCAGTTGAGGATGAAGCGTCGGTATGAACGAATGGAAAAGGAGAAAACGCTGGAATTATCCAACTTGAAAATGGATTTCTTCATGAATATATCCCATGAGTTGAAGACACCGCTTAGTCTGATTATCGCCCCTTTGAGTAAGCTGATCAGTGAGACGAAAAATCAGGAAAGCAAACAAAAACTGGAGCTTATTCATCAGAATTCATTGCGTTTGAACACTCTGATACAACAGGTGCTGAATTTCAAGCAGATGGAGTATAATAGCGAAAATGTGCTTATTCGTTCGCATATAGAACTTTGTGCTTTTTTAAAGAACATAGTCGAGAGTTTCTCTCCTGTATTCGCGGAAAAGAAGATATTTAAAAGTTTTGCTTCCAATCAAAAAGAGATCTGGATGAATCTGGACGTCCTGAAGATAGAGTCGATATTTGTCAATATTATCTCCAATGCAGTGAAGTATATGCCCGAATCGGGTGGTGAGATTCATGTCGCTATCAGGCAAGAGGGAGACAGGAATACGATTGTGGTATCCGACAACGGGATAGGCATCAAGAAAGAAGACCTCTCCTACATCTTTATTCGTTTTTACCAAAGCAAGACCGGTCGAAAGCATACGAACGGCAGTGGCATCGGGCTTTATATCGTTAAGAAATTTGTGGAACTTCATGGTGGAAGAATAGAAGTCCATAGTCAGGGAGAAGGCTACGGCACTACGGTGAAAGTGGAGTTCCCTTTGTCGGATGAAAACAGGGTTCCCATTCAAGAACATAGCGATATTCAGGAAGGCATCGTAGAAGATAATTCTTTCCCCGTACTGTTAATCATCGATGACAATCAGGAAATGGTATCTTTCCTGATAGAGACTTTTTCAAAGACTTATCGTTGTTTGAAGGCTTTCAATGGAAAAGAAGGACTTTCCGTTGTTCGGGAAAACACAGTCGATTTGATTATTGTAGACGAAATGATGCCGGAAATGGGCGGTCTTGAATTTTGCCGGGTGTTACGTCGCAATCAGCCTACAGCCTCCATTCCGGCGATAATGCTGACGGCGAAAGATGATCTTGAAACCGAGAAGAATAGCATCAAAGCAGGAGTTGATATATTTATGCCCAAGCCATTTGATATTGATAAGCTTTCTCTCCGTTTGGTTCAGTTGCAGGAAAGACGCAATAGTCTGGAGCAGAGAATACGGATAGAGAACATTTCAAAGCCGGTGGTTGAGGAGTCTTTTCAGTCCAATGATGAAATCCTGCTAGCAAAGGTGGTGAGCGTTATTGAAGAAAATATGGAGAATACGGAATTCAATGTGACGATGCTTTCCGATTTGATGGATATAGACGGTAAGCAGTTATATCGGAAGTTGAAACAGCTCACCGGTTCTAGTCCCGTCGATTATATCCGTCAAATCCGGATGAAGAAAGCGGCAGTGCTGTTGGCTCAAAAGAAATTCTCCGTTTCAGAGGTCATGTATATGGTCGGTTATACCAATGCTTCCTATTTTTCAAGATGTTTCGTCGCAGAGTTTAATATGACTCCCAAGCAATATATGCTATTGGATACTCATTAATTTTCTCTCCTTTTATAGATACAAATCGGACAGAATACTGTGAAATCGGTATTTTGTCCGATTTGTGTTAGTCTTTGTCTTTTTCGAATCCAACCATTTTCTGTATGTGCGCTAATATTGCAGAAAAATATTTTGTTAAACTTAAATGTATTAGCCATGAAACTAAAGAACTTTTTGAAAAAGGCTATTTGTTCGGTGCCGATAGTCGTAGTTCGTTCGATCTTGTTGCTTTGTATTTACTTGTCATTGGGACTTGTTGCCCGTGCTGCAACGCAACAAAGAAAGCTCCCTGTCTCC
>ENA-OXES01000623-OXES01000623.1-human-gut-metagenome-genome-assembly--contig:-NODE-623-length-11401-cov-5.66464_pt1 | contig 11401 bp, 8 predicted proteins | sample MGYA00249829_ERZ652252 | MGnify/ENA primary metagenome ERZ652252 (study PRJEB26925, sample SAMN05826675) | human gut metagenome | biome: ENVO:2100002; feature: ENVO:00000062; material: ENVO:00002003... | reverse complement strand
GCAACGATTAAAAAGGCCTCTCGCACACTTGCCAAAAAATATCATCCGGATATGAATAAAGGAAATCCAAATGCGGAAAAGATTTTTCAGGAAGTAACGGAAGCTTACGAAGTGTTGGGAGATCCGAAGAAGCGGAAATTGTATGATGAGTACGGTCCGATTTCGCTGGAGGCAGGTTTTGATCCGGAGAAGATGAAACAGGCACAGTACGGGAATCCATTTGGAAATGGAGGATTTTATCAGTCGTATTCTTCCGGAGAACCGGGCAGCGGATATCAGGAGTTCCATTTTGATGGTTCTTCCGATATGGATGATATTCTTGACAAATTGTTTGGAAAAAAAGGTGGATTCCACGGAACCGGAGGTTTTGGCGCAAGAAGCGGATTTGGAAGTACCGGAGAATTTGGCAGTGGTTTTGGCGGAGTACATGAGAAAAGAGGGCAAAATATCGAGACGGAAGTACCGATCAGCTTTGAAGAAGCGGTATTTGGCTGTGATAAAAGGTTTACGCTTTCTTCCAGTGACGGAAAGAGCCAGAACTTTGAAGTGCATATTCCGGCAGGCATTGCAAACGGGCAGTCTGTGCGTCTGAAAGGGAAAGGACAGAAAGGGTACAATGGAAAGGATGGAGATCTGCTGATCAAAGTCAAAGTCGGAGAAAAATCTGGTTACGAGCGAAAAGGCCAGGATGTTTATACGACGGTGAAAATTCCGTATACAACAGCTGTGCTCGGAGGAGAGATAAAGATCCATACGTTGTATGGAGATGTTGTCTGTAAGATTAAACCGGGTACACAGTCTGGGGCAAAAATCCGATTGAAAGGAAAGGGCGTAGCAGCCATGAATAATCCGGCAGTTCACGGAGATGAATATGCCCAGGTGCAGATAGAGGTTCCGACACATTTGTCGCAGACTGCAAAAGAAAAATTACAGGAATATGCACGGGCATGCAGCTGAATGTGAGGTTACTGTTCGCAGGGCAACCTGTGAACAGTAACATGTGAGTGAATAGTAACGATGAAATAACAGAAGATCCCTTGACAAGAGGAACTTTCCATGCTTAAATAAATTTAGTTATATGACTGACGGATAAGTGGAAGAACCACGTGGAGTATAACAAGAGATATAAAGGTGACAGATCCAAAGATTGCACCGCAGATAGGGCGATACATCACAGATGTACCGCAGATAGGGCGATACATCACAGATGTACCGCAGATAAGGCGATGCTTCAGAGAAGCACCGCAGGGGCCGACCGTCTGGGCACCGCACATTGCAGGGAAATACATGAAATATGTATTTGATTGAAATGTGGGTTCCCGGATGTGTCGGTTTTTATTTATTTTAGGCGTATTTGCGAAAGGAGAAACAAATGCAGAAGGTAGCACTCAGTAAAGAATTAGGCGCAACAACATATCCGGGACGTGGTATTGTGATCGGACGTTCTAAGGATGGAAAGAAGGCGGTAACTGCTTATTTTATTATGGGAAGAAGCGCAAACAGCCGTAATCGTGTATTTGTAGAGGATGGCGAAGGTATCCGTACACAGGCATTTGATCCGTCAAAGCTGGAAGATCCGAGCCTGATCATTTACGCACCGGTTCGAGTACTTGGCAACAAGACGATTGTGACAAACGGAGATCAGACCGATACGATTTATGAGCTGATGGATAAGCAGCAGACATTTGAGCAGGCGCTGCGCACCAGAGAATTTGAGCCGGACGCACCAAATTATACTCCACGTATTTCCGGTATCATGCACATTGATAAGGGTGAGTTCAATTATGCGATGTCTATCTTAAAGAGCAACAACGGAAATCCGGATGCATGCAACCGTTACACGTTTGCATACAGCAACCCGGTTGCCGGAGAGGGACATTTTATCCATACTTATATGGGAGACGGAAATCCACTGCCAAGTTTCGAGGGTGAACCAACCTGGGTTGATATTGATGGAGATATCGATACGTTTACGAAAATGGTATGGGAGAATTTAAATGAGGATAATAAAGTTTCCCTGTTTGTACGTTTTATTGACATTGAGACTGGAAACTATGAGTCAAGAATTGTAAACAAGAATAAATAAAAATAAATAAGAGCGGATTGTTGAAAAAGGAGAAAATCATGCAGGAATATGAATTAAAATACGGATGTAACCCAAATCAGAAACCGGCCAGAATCTATATGGCAGATGGCAAAGAACTGCCGATTAAGGTGCTCTGCGGAAGAGCCGGATATATCAATTTTCTGGATGCTTTTAATGGATGGCAGCTGGTAAAGGAATTAAAGAAGGCAACCGGACTTCCGGCAGCAACTTCTTTCAAACATGTTTCCCCGGCTGGTGCAGCGGTAGGACTTCCGCTGTCTGACGTGGAAAAGAAAATTTACTGGGTCGATGATATGGATATTGAGTTTACACCGCTTGCAAATGCTTATATCCGTGCCAGAGGTGCAGACCGTATGTCTTCATTCGGAGATTTTATTTCCCTGTCAGACATCTGTGATGCAGCAACAGCAAAGGTCATCAAGCGCGAGGTTTCCGATGGTGTGATTGCTCCGGGATATACTGAGGAAGCTTTGGAAATTTTAAAGCAGAAAAAGAAGGGCAATTACTGTGTAATCGAGATTGATCCGGCATACGAGCCGGCTCCGATCGAGCATAAGGATGTATTTGGTATCACATTCGAGCAGGGAAGAAATGAACTTCATATCGGAGATGATTTCTTTGACAACATCGTGACAGAAAACAAAGAACTGCCGGAGCAGGCAAAGATTGATCTGGCAATTTCCATGATCACTTTAAAGTATACACAGTCTAACTCTGTATGTTATGTCAAGGGCGGACAGGCAATCGGTATCGGAGCAGGACAGCAGTCCCGTATCCATTGTACCCGTCTGGCTGGTTCGAAGGCAGATAACTGGTGGCTGCGCCAGTCTTCACAGGTTTTAGGACTGCAGTTTGTTGACGGTATCAAGCGTGCGGACCGTGACAATGCCATTGATCTGTACATGGGTGAGGATTATATGGATGTCCTTGCAGATGGTGCATGGGAGAAGATTTTTAAGGTAAAACCGGCGGTATTTACCGCAGAAGAGAAGCGTGCATGGCTGGATAAAAATACCGATGTGGCACTGGGATCGGATGCATTCTTCCCATTTGGCGACAATATTGAGCGCGCACACAAAAGCGGCGTAAAGTATGTGGCAGAGCCGGGCGGATCGGTACGTGATGACAATGTGATCGAGACATGTAATAAATACGGTATGGTTATGAGCTTTACTGGAATCCGTTTATTCCATCACTAATTTCAAAGGGACGGGATACGGACATGCGGAATCTGTTCGTAGGATCATAAACTCTAAAATCCAAACACAAAACAGCCATTTGGAAATATCCAAATGGCTGTTTTTGTGTTTGGATGATGAAAAATAAATGAATTTGCGCAAATTGTGGGTTCTATATGCATGAAAAATATACTAAAAGATACGAAAAATATTGAAAATTACACGAAACAACCGATTGCGCAAATAAAAAAGAATATGCTTGGAATTGTGAAAAGTGTGCAAAAAAGAAAGCGAAATATATCAAAATTATACATTGACACTGTGGGACTCTCTTGTTATACTAGAACCATAGAACAACCGATTGCGCAAAAGCGCAGTCCAGAAATAAAATACATCTAGCGGAGGGAGAACGAGATGGACAAATTTATTGTAAACATCATCCATCGCCCGGAGATGGTTCCAGAGTATTCTGCAACCGTGACCGGACAGGGAAAGGAAGAGGATATCGGAGATAAGGCTTTACTTACAGAGTCTCTCGATATTTTCAAGACACAGCAGAGACTGGCACATGAGAATGGCCTGAAAGTTACCATTCAGATGACATATGCTTCTTTGTTTAACGATGAAGCGGTTGAGATCGCAAAACATGATCATGAAGTCTATGGAGACGAAATCGCACTTTCCCTTTTGGGACTGCCTTGCGAAGAGTTCCGTGAGAAATATAAGACAAAAGATTTCTGTATCTGGATGTTTTCCATGGAAGACAAGAAGGCAATCGTTAATGATGTGTTCGAGAAATTCCATGATCGTTTCGGCTTTTACCCGGAGTCAACCGGTTCCTACTATATGGACGCAGAGCTGATCAATTATGTGAAGGAAGCTTACCCGTCTGTGAAGTGTGCGGTAGCTACCTGCTGGGAGGAAGGCCCGAAAGCATATCATACCTGTAACAACTCCTGGTATACACTTTTCGATGGCGGCCCATGGGCACCATGGATTCCATCCAAGCAGAATACACATGCGCCGGCAGCAAATCAGGCAGAGGACAGTGGAATCGTAGCTATCCCACACCTTTCCCGTGACCTGATTGCATGTTATGACGGAAACGGATCAAACTTCGGTACACATCCACAGAACGTGCTTCGCGGTATGATTTATGATACAAAGACCTGGGAGTATCCGTATCTGTATAACCTGATCGATCAGTATCGTGATCTGGAAAAATACAACAATGGATATGCTTACAACATGATGTTCGTCGGACCAGGCTGGATGAACAAGATGGGCCGCTGGGAGGCTCCATATGATCTGCTGTTAAAGTCATACAGTGACGGATGTAAGTATTACGGAGATTTGAAGAAAGAGGGCAAGCTGGTAGATATGACCATGTCCGAGTTTGCAGATCACTACAGAAAGAAGAAAGGCATTACCGATGAGAAACGTTATACAGAGCCGGAATGTGCCCTTTGGAGAGATATTTTATACGGATCTGACAAGCAGCTGTTCTGGTACTGCGATCCGTTTATGAGAGCCTGTGTTAATATGGATCAGGGTGGTGCGATTGTTGACCTTCGTCCATATGTTGCAAAATTAAACTGGCCGGTTGGTATCGGAACACCTCATGTACAGGATGCTTCTTATCCATTCCTGATTCAGGAGAAGTACCGTGCCGGATACTTTACACATTACGCAGGAGAAGGAACAGTCAGAAGTGCAAAGCTCTGCTACAAGGGTGAGGAAGTAGATCTGTGCCTCTGCCCGACACATGCACATTTCTCACAGGAAGGCAATACCAGAATCCTGACACTGGACCCGGTAACCATCGAGTTTAACGGACTGACAGTAAAATTACAGACAAAGGAATATTTTGAGGAAGGTTCTTCTAAGATCAAGATCGAAAGAAATATTCTCGAGATGAGTGATCCTGATGCCGAGGTTACCATTGATGAGTACATGGTAGCATGCTACGGAACCACAGAGTATCCGGAAGATATGACATCTGTCGTATTAAAATGCGAAGGTGCAGATGAAAAGACCATTCACTATGCATACAAGTGCCGCAGTGAAGTCCTGGCAGGAGCAACCGCAGTCAGCGCTGTAGTGCCTCCAATCGACACCAAAGTTTCCCTGACTGCTTCTTCTACAGACGCAGAAGGATACATTGAGGAAGGATATGCATTCTCACCAATGTTTAAACTTGGATATAAGAAGACTATTACAGACAAGGAGGTATTTGCAACATGGCTCAACTTGGAAAAGGCAAATTAAATTACAGATGTCCGTCCTGCTTTATGAGAGACCTCGACATCGATATGTTTTACAATAAAGATACAAAGATTTACAGTTGTATCCGCTGCCAGTACAGAGGTACGGAGGAAGACGTTTTAGCGAAAAATGAGATGGTTCGATTCCGTTATGGGGCAATGCATAAGAGATTCGACAAGTTTGATTTCGACTAAAAAGAACGTGCGGCAGCTGCCGCACGTTTTTAATATCAGGGTATAACTTTCAGGGAGTATAATATGCCTATGGGACGAAAACAAAAAGAAACCGTGGAACTGCGTTTTTATGAAATTCCACAGGGAGAACCGGTACTTGCTTTGTTGGGAGAGGAGTGGAACCGGGTATACGGACATGACAATTTTTATCTGCATTTCCATAACCTTATGGAGATTGGAATTTGCAGAAAAGGGGAAGGGGAGCTTATTATAAATGAACACACGTATACCTACCGGACGAATTCTGTTACCCTGATTCCACCGAATATTCCGCATACAACGATCAGTAATGGAATGACCAGAAATTCCTGGGAATTTTTATATGTGGATGTCAATCATGTCATAGAGGAACTGTATGGTGACCGGATTGCACAAAAAAATGAGGCTATTGAACTGGTACGCAGATCGGCACATTTGCTGCATGGGAGCGAGTGTCCGGAGATTGCAGAGATCGTCAATGCCATCATCCGGGAAGAAAAAAAGCAGAGTCCGTATTATCGTCAGGTGATCACAAGTTATCTGCATGTGCTGGTGTATGAGATGTTTCGTCTGAATGAAGTACAGACACAGACGAGACTTGAGGCGGCAGGAAGTGGAACAATGCGGCAGATCGCAGATGCACTCACGTTTGTCAATGACCATTATCAGGAAGAGGTAAAAGTGTGCACCCTTGCGCAGGTCTGTGGGATGAGTGAGACATCTTTCCGGAAAGTGTTTGAAGAATATGTGCATATGCTGCCGATGGATTATGTGAATCTGGTGCGTGTACAATACGCGTGTGAACAGATGAAGCATGGCAATGATTCGATGGATGAGGTTGCCAGAAAGGCAGGATTTTCCACAACTTCCACCTTTAACCGGAATTTTAAAAAATTTTTTAATACGTCGCCATACCAGTGGAAGATCAATCCACAGCGGTATGAGCGGAAATTACAGAACTTTCATATTAACGCATTAAAGGGATGGTAAACGTTTTCGAAGAAAAGGAGAAAAGATGAGCAGATTTATTAAAGGAATGGACCTTTCCACATTGCTTGAGTTAGAGCGCTGTGGGGCAAAATATTATGACCATGGAAAAGAGCGGGATATTTTAGACATCATGAGAGATTATGATGTGGACACAGTCCGTCTGCGTCTGTGGAATGACCCGTATTCCGAAACCGGTGAACCGTACGGTGCCGGATGCAATGATCTGGCAGAGACAATTGCCATCGGAAAGAAAGTATCCGATGCGGGATTCGGCGTATTATTAAATTTTCATTACAGTGATTTCTGGGCAGATCCGGGAAAACAGATTAAGCCAAAGGCATGGAAAGATTTTGACGCGGACCAGCTGGAACAGGCAGTTTATGAGTTTACCGGGGATTCTCTGCGCAAAGTACTGGAAGCCGGTGTCAATGTGACAATGATCCAGGTGGGCAACGAAGTGACCAACGGACTGCTCTGGCCGGAGGGATTAAAGCCGAATTATGACAATATTGCAAGATTTATCAGTTCCGGTATCCGGGCATGCCGTGCCGTTAAGCCGGAGATCCCGCTGATGATTCATCTCGACAACGGTGGAAACAATGAGATGTACCGCGACTGGTTCGATCATTATATGGAGCGTGGGGAAGATTTTGATTATATCGGACTTTCCTATTACCCGTTCTGGCATGGCACCCTGCAGATGCTTGAAGACAACATGAACGATATGGCAGCCCGTTACGGGAAGGAACTGATCGTGGCAGAGGTTTCTATGGGATATACCATGGAAGATTACAAGCAGTATGAGAAACTAAAGGACAGTGAGCGAAAGGGATATGCGACAAAGCCGGAACTTGTGGCAAAGATCGAGTATCCGATGACGGTACAGGGACAGTCAGATTTTACGAAGGACTTCTTAAACCGCGTGGCACATGTGCGTGACAACAAAGGTCTGGGATTTTTCTGGTGGGAGCCTGCATGGATTCCGGTACACGGAAGCGGCTGGGCAACGCCGGCATCCTTAAAGTATATGAATGATCCAGGACCATGTGGCAATGAGTGGGCAAATCAGGCATTGTTTGACTACGATGGAAATGTCCTTCCGGCACTGGAAGTGATCCGCGATTTCAAAAAATAATATATGTAAAAATGTTGCATGAAGGAATGGGAATGTTGCAAGTTGCGCAAAGCATATTGCAAAGAATTCCCCTTCATGTATAATGGAATTATCAAGAAAACGAACCGCTGCACCAAGCAGCGGATAAACATGTAGAAAGGGAGAGAACAATGATTCAGAATGATGTATTAGCAAAGTTTAAAGAAATCTTTGGCGATGAGGGGGACATCAGAGTATATTTTGCACCGGGACGTGTAAATCTGATCGGTGAGCATACCGATTACAACGGCGGACATGTATTTCCATGTGCACTTACCATTGGAACCTACATGGCAGCGAGAAAGAGAACTGATCGGAAACTGCGTTTTTATTCCATGAACTTCGATGAGCTGGGGGTGATCGAAAGTTCTCTGGATGCATTTACTCCGGACCCGGATGGACTGTGGATCAACTATCCGATGGGTGTTATGTGGGCATTTGAAGGACGCGGCATGAAATTGGAAACAGGTCTGGATATTGCATTATTCGGAAATATTCCAAACGGTTCCGGACTTTCTTCTTCCGCATCCTTAGAAGTGGTTACCGGATATATGTTAAAGGATCTGTATGGTTTTGATGTGACCAATCAGGATCTGGCTCTGATCGGACAGTATTCCGAGAACAATTACAATGGCTGCAACTGTGGAATTATGGATCAGTTTGCATCTGCCATGGGGAAAAAGGACAATGCAATTTTCCTTGATACTTCGGATCTTTCTTTTGAATATGCACCAATCGTACTTGACGGGGCAAAAATTGTCGTCACCAACAGTATGGTAAAACACAGCCTGGTTACTTCCGCATACAATGACCGCAGAAATGAGAGTGCACAGGCACTGAAGGATCTGCAGACCGTTGTGGATATCAAAACGCTTGGAGATCTGACGGATGAGCAGTTTGAGCAGTACAAGGGAGCCATTAAGGATGAAGTTGCCAGAAAGAGAGGCAAACATGCGGTTTACGAGAATCAGCGTACAATCGCAGCAGTCAAGGCTCTGAAGGAAAACGATATTGAAACATTCGGAAAACTTATGAATGCTTCCCATGTTTCCCTGCGTGATGATTATGAGACCTCCTGTCCGGAAGTGGATGTACTTGTGGATGAAGCATGGAAGATTCCTGGTGTGATCGGTTCCCGTATCACCGGAGGCGGATTCGGTGGATGCACGGTCAGTATCGTAAAGGATGCATCCGTGGACGAATTCAAGGAGAAGCTGACAAAGGCATATGAGGAAAAAGTCGGAAAGACACCGGAATTTTATGTGGTTTCCATCGGAGATGGCCCAAGCCGTCTGATTTAAGAACGTATTACATAGGGTAAATGTGTGCGGAACTGATTGGAACCGCATTTGCCGACAGGCTTTATAAAAAGGAGTACGAGATGATTCAGGAGAACATTTTAGAGTTAGTAAAATATGGTCTGAGCACCGGACTGGTAGATCCGGAGGACAAAGTATATACCATTAACCGCCTGCTGGAGCTTTTTCAGGTAGACGAAATCGAGGATGCGGTATTTGAAAAGGTGGAAAATCTTCCGGCATGGACACAGGAAGAGGCAGAAGGAAAACTTGAGGGAATCCTTGCAGAAATGATGGATTATGCATATGAGAATGGTCTCATGGCAGAAAACAGTATTGTATACAAAGATTTGTTTGATACAAAAATTATGGGATGTCTGGTACCGGAACCAAGCAGTGTCCGCAAGACGTTCCGTGATCTGTATGAGCATACCTCACCGCTTGCCGCAACGGATTATTTTTACAAATTAAGCTGTGACAGCAATTATATCAGAAGACAGCGTATCAAAAAAGACCGCAAGTGGACAACCGACACCGAGTTTGGAACACTGGATATCACCATCAATCTGTCCAAACCGGAGAAAGATCCAAAAGCCATTGCGGCAGCAAAAAATGCAAAGCAGAGCGCGTATCCGAAGTGCCAGCTCTGTAAGGAAAATGAGGGATATGCAGGACGTGTCAACCATCCGGCACGCCAGAACCACCGCATCATTCCACTGACGATTAACAACAGTGACTGGTTTTTCCAGTATTCTCCATATGTATATTACAATGAGCACTGCATCGTGTTCAATTCCAAGCATACGCCAATGAAAATCGAGCGTGCAACGTTTGGAAAACTTCTGGATTTTGTGACACAGTTTCCACATTATTTTGTGGGTTCCAATGCAGACCTGCCGATCGTTGGAGGTTCCATCTTAAGTCATGATCATTTCCAGGGTGGACATTATACATTTGCCATGGCAAAAGCACCGATTGAAAAAGAACTTCAGTTTGAGGGATTTTCCGATGTGAAAGCAGGAATCGTGAAATGGCCGATGTCTGTCATCCGTATCAGCGGACCGGACAAGGAGCGTCTGATTGAACTGGCAGACAAGATTCTCTTAACCTGGAGAGGCTATACCGATGAGGATGCATTCATCTATGCCGAGACAGACGGAGAGCCACACAATACGATCACACCGATTGCACGCAGACGTGGAGATGATTTTGAACTGGATCTGGTACTGCGCAACAACATCACGACCGGGGAGCATCCTCTGGGTGTCTATCATCCACATGCAAAACTGCATCATATCAAAAAAGAGAACATCGGTCTCATCGAGGTTATGGGACTTGCGGTACTGCCTGCCCGCCTGAAAGATGAGATGGCAGAGCTTGCCGATGCACTGGTAAATGGTACAGACTTACGTGCGACAGAAACACTTGCTTCCCATGCAGAATGGGCAGAAGGTTTCCTTCCGAAGTATGATAAGATCACAAAAGACAATGTGATGGATATTCTGCATGAGGAAATCGGTCTGGTCTTTAATGAAGTATTGCAGGATGCAGGTGTGTACAAGTGTACACCGGAAGGACGTAAGGCATTCGAACGTTTTATTGCAGCTGTTTAATTGCGTTCTCTGGCAGATATAAGTTTTCTCAATGTGACGGAAGAAAGCGTATATTCTCTTTCTACAGAAAAATTTGCAAAGCAGCTCTGGCATTGATTTCAGGTTCTTTGTGTAAGGATTTTCATTTTATGCAATTATCTTTATTCAGTGAGTGCCAGAGCAAGTTGCAAATTTGTTCTTCCGAAAGAAATATACGCCTTCTTCCTGTTGGTTTGGGAAAAGATAATTTGGAAAATATGCTGGTATCTATACAAAGAAAATTTGCATAAAAGATACCGTTATGGTATCTATACACTTAAAATGTAACATTTAGATACCACAAAGTCTCTGTGGAACAAAAATTGCTTCTTCAGGTACCATTTTTTAAAAAAATCGGTATCTGAAGAAGCAATTTTTCTCTTACAGGTGACATTCCTTTATTTCAGGCATTGAAAATAAGAAAATGTGTCACCCTAATCATTATTTTTTTATCAATAGATCCCATTTACAGAATTTGTGAAAATAGTTCTTTCACTTATCTTTTTTCCAATCAACAGGAAGAAGGGGGACATTTCTTTCGGAAGAACAAATTTGCAACTGCGCCGT
>ENA-OXES01000605-OXES01000605.1-human-gut-metagenome-genome-assembly--contig:-NODE-605-length-11764-cov-4.85131_pt1 | contig 11764 bp, 8 predicted proteins | sample MGYA00249829_ERZ652252 | MGnify/ENA primary metagenome ERZ652252 (study PRJEB26925, sample SAMN05826675) | human gut metagenome | biome: ENVO:2100002; feature: ENVO:00000062; material: ENVO:00002003... | reverse complement strand
CAGCTACCGCGAGGTGCTCGCCAAGGACGTGCCCACATTCTTCATTCACCTCAACGGCAGCCACGAGCTCATTCAGCAGAGGCTCAGCGAACGCAAGGGCCATTTCATGCCGCCCGCGCTACTGCCAAGCCAGTTCGCCATTCTTGAGCCTCTTGCTCCCGAAGAGAACGGCGTGGAAATCTCCATTGAAGGCAGCGTCGACGAAATGGTCGACCGTGCCATCGAAGCGCTGAACGCCTATGCAGCAACCGTGGCCGCAACCGTGGCAGCCCAGACCGCAGCCCAGGCCGCCTAACCCGCCATCCCCCGGTCCAAATGTGTCCGATTCACCAGAAACGGACATCCAAACACCAAAACCGGTACATGAATGTCCGAATCTCCAGAATCGGACAAATCTAGCACGCCAAACCCATGAATCGAGGAGGATTCATGAACCTCATTGCAGCGGCGATCATCGGCATCGCCATCATCGTTCTACTTATCGCGGTATGCAAAGTGCATCCGTTCCTCTCCTTGCTTGCCGGCTCATTCACGATGGCCGTATGTGCAGGCGTGGAATACGACAAGGCGTTCGTCAGCTTCACCTCCGGCGTCGGCTCCACCATCGCCAATGTCGGTCTGCTCATCGCGTTTGGCTCGATCATTGGCACGATCCTGTTCAAGTCGGGCGGAGCTGACACCATCGTCGACACCATCATGGCCAAAACACCGTTGCAACGCCTGCCGTGGGCAATGGCACTAATCGCGTTCATCGTCGGCATTCCCATGTTCTTCGAAGTCGGCGTAGTCATTCTCATTCCGGTGGTACTCTTCGCAGCCCGCCGCGCCAAAGCTCCGGTTGTACTGCTGGGCATTCCGGCCCTCGCAGGCCTTTCCACCCTGCACGCGTTCGTGCCGCCGCACCCCGGCCCGCTCACCGCAATCGGCGCACTGAACGCAAACCTTGGCATCACCCTGGCACTCGGCCTGCTCGTAGCCATCCCAACCGTAATCATCTCCGGCCCGATCTTCAGCAAACTCGCAGCCAAGTGGGTACCGGTCGCCGCTCCGGAAAACAAGGCTGAGGCCGAAGCGCCAAAATCCGCGGAAAACCGCCCGTCCTTCACCACGGCCCTGTCCGTGATCCTGCTGCCGGTGGTACTGATGCTCGCTGCATCCATCGTCGACCTGACCGGTCAGAACACCACCACATGGGGCCGCGTGATCGCGTTCCTGGGCACCCCGCTCGTGGCGCTGCTCATCACCACCGTCTTCGCCATGGTCGCCCTCGGCTACCTGCAGAAGTTCTCCCGTGACGCCGTCAACGGCATGGTCGGACAGTCCTTCGGCTCCGTGGCAGGCATTATTCTGATCGTCGCCGCAGGCGGTGGCTTCAAGCAGACGCTGGTCGATTCCGGCATCGGCGACGTGATCGCCAATTCAATCACCGAATCCGCCATGAACCCGCTGATCGCAGGCTGGCTGGTGGCCGTGCTCATCCGCCTCGCCACCGGTTCGGCAACCGTGGCCACCGTCACCGCTTCCGGCATTATGGTGCCGCTCGCCACCGGCATGAACCCGACCCACCTGGCGCTGCTGGTGCTAGCCATCGGCGCAGGATCCGTGTTCTTCTCGCACCTGAATGACGCCGGCTTCTGGCTGGTCAAGGAATACTTCGGCATGACCGTGGGCCAGACGTTGAAGACCTGGTCGTTGATGGAAACCATCCTGTCGGTGGTCGGCTTGGGTTGCGTCATGCTGCTTTCGCTGGTGCTTTGACAGAACTCAAGAGCAAACCACGCATCGACATATTAATCCGCGATTGCGAAGGCCGCGGCTTACACAATCGCCACGCAATCGCAATCACATAACCAAATCTTGCCGTCCACGAAGCTTTCCGCAACCTTCTTTTCTGCGTTGCGGAAGGCGCGGGAAGCCGACGGACGGCACCAATACTTATCAATCGCACACATTTTTCAAAGAAAGAAGCACATCATGCAGTTGGGAATGATCGGTCTGGGACGTATGGGCGGCAACATGGCGAAGCGCATCGCGGCCGCAGGACATGAAGTGGTCGGCTTCGACCGTTCCCCCGAGTTGGATCGCACCGTGTCGAGCCTTGAGGAAATGGCGGCAGCCCTGAAGACGCCACGTCTGGTGTGGGTCATGGTTCCGGCTGGAGAGCCGACCGACAGCACCATCAACGAGCTTGCCGAGCTGCTGGAGCCTGGCGACATGATCATCGACGGCGGCAATTCCCGTTACACCGATGACGCCCGTCACGCGGCCGAACTGGAGCCGAAGGGCATCCACTTCATGGATTGCGGTGTTTCCGGTGGCGTTTGGGGCATTAACCGTGGTTACGCGCTCATGGTCGGCGGTAACAAGGATGATTTCGAGACCGCACGTCCGATTTTCGAAGCACTCAAGCCGGAAGGCGATTCCGGCCTGGTGTTGGCCGGCCCGGTGGGCGGCGGCCACTTCGCCAAGATGGTGCACAACGGCATCGAATACGGTATGATGCAGGCCTTCGGCGAGGGCTTCGCCACCATGGTGAAGTCTGATCTCGTCGAGGATCCAGCGGCCGTGATGAGCTCTTGGAAGGATGGTTCCGTAGTGCAGTCCTGGCTGCTCGATCTGCTGGCCATCGCGTTCAAGTCGGATCCGACACTCCAGTCCATGCCGCCGGTGGCCAACGAATCCGGCGAGGCGAAGTGGATGATCGAAGCAGCTCTCGAACTGGGCGTACCAACCCCCGCCACCGCGGCCGCACTGTACGCACGTCAGACTTCTCGCGGCGGTGCCGACGACATCCTGCGCGTCGTGTCCACAATGCGCGCCCAGTTCGGCGGCCACGTCACCAAGATTGACGAAATTGCCACGCACTGATTGCGTCATGGTCGGCGAGCGCCACGTACCACGCGCCGACCATGCATCTCGTTTCGTAGATTTCGCCCGGTCTCCCGCCCCCACCGGATTTCGGGCGAACCCATATCCGCACACATCAAAAAACGATATTCGCTATATGTGGCAGATTCCCCCTCTCAGGAAAAATAATATTCGCTATATGTGGCAGACCTACTAGGCCAAACGTCACTTAGGGGGCAAGTTTTATCCCCTCTAACCGTCGTTTTCCGCATAAACCTGCCACATATAGCGCAAACGACTTTTTCAGCGGCCATAGACTTCGTGCACGAACTTTTCAAGCGCCTTGATGGAGCGTTCCACCTTTTCCGTGTCGATGCAGTAGGCCATACGGAAGTAGCCGGGCACGCCGAAACTGTCGGACGGCACGAGAATCAGGTCGTAGTCCTTGGCTTTCATACAGAACGCGTTCGCATCATCTTCTAGCGCCTTCGGGAAGATGTAGAACGTACCGCCCGGGCGCACCACGTCGAATCCGAGCCTCACCAGCGCGTCGTACAGGAGGTTCATGTTCTTTTCGTATACGGAAAGATCGCTGGTCTCGTCCACCACCTTGGCCACGGCCAGCTGCACGCTGGATCCTGGGCAGTTGTGTCCGGTTTCACGGCTGACCTGCCCGCACATCGGCACAATCAGCTCGGCATCGGTGGCACGCGGATTCACCGCCACATAGCCGATGCGCTCTCCCGGCAACGACAGCGACTTGGAGTACGAGTAGCACGAGAGCGTATTGTCGTAGAACTTGCTCGGATACGGCTGCACACCCCCGTCGAATACGATTTCGCGGTATGGTTCGTCGGAGATCAAGAAGATGTCATGGCCGTATTCAGCCTGCTTGGCGCGCAGGATTTCTGCCAGTCGCGTCAGCGTTTCGGCGGAGTAGACGGCTCCAGAAGGATTGTTCGGCGTGTTGATGAGCACCGCGGCGGTACCCGGGTTCAACACCTGTTCAAACGCTTCGAAGTTGATTTGGAAGCTTTCGGTATCGGCTGGCACCACGGTCAGGTGCGCGCCGGTTCCGTTGACGTATGGCTGGTACTCAGGGAAGTAGGGGGCAAACGTAATGACTTCGTCTCCCGGCTTGGTCACCACGCGCAGTGCGTGGGCCAGCGCGCCGGCTGCTCCCGTAGTCGGGAAGATGTAGTCGGCCGTGTAGTCCATGTCGAAACGACGGTTGAGGCTTTCTGCAATGGCCGCACGCACCGAGGCAATGCCCAGCGACGGCGAGTATCCGTGCAATGCGACCGGTTCCGACTCCTGGTACAGGGCGATCATCTCGTCGGTGAAGCTTTGCGGACAGGGCACGCTCGGATTACCCAGCGAATAGTCGAACACGTTCTCATAGCCGATTTCGGCGCCGCGCGCGGTCGCATATTCACTCAGCTCGCGGATTACGGATTTTCCGCCGAGCATGGCTTTGTAAGCTTCGTTGATCATGGACAACCTCCCCGTCGTTCGTTCATTTCGCGCTTTCGCACGTTCGCGCTGCCACGCATGTTCGCATGTTCGCACATTTGCGTTTTTCGCAGGGCAATCCGCGGAAAAACGCCGCTATATTGTTTTTACCACCGGATTGTCACAGCCGGCTTTCGATGGTCACTTGGCAGACGGCGGCTGCTGTTGCGAAATTGCCATGCCGGGTACGAATCCTTCGCTGAAGATCCTGCGCCAATATTCGAGCATGTCTGCTTTCGACATCGACATGAACATGCCCGCCGCAAGCACGGCGACGTCCTCGTTGAATACGGTGTCGATCGGCAGTTTCTCATGCAGTTTCGGCCAGCGCTGCAGTACGGAAAGCATTCCGCCGACTGTGAAGTCAAGCATGAGATCGGTTTTCAGATCGAGGTTGTCGGCGTTCAGTCCAAGTACGGAAATCATGGTGAGTCGCCCGAATTCCTTGAGTGACGAGACGAGTTCCGGTGAGCTGTGCGGGCCGGCCAGCAATGCCAGTCGGTCGAGGCGCTGGCGCTGTTCGGGGTCACGCAGCAGCGCGGTGACATGCTTGCGCCATTCGGTGTCGGGATCAAAATCCCGCCCTGGCATACCCGGCATTGGCGTGTTTTCGACGGCGTGCAGAATGGCGGAATCGGCCAATTCTGGCAGCCCGGAGAAATGGTAGTAGAAGGAATTGCGATTCACGTCTGCCGTGCGAACGATGTCGGTGACAGTGATTTTGTTGTACTCACGTTCCGAAAGTAGCTCCCAGAATGCGTTTTCGAGACGTTCTTTCGCTGGCAGGATTTCTGAATCTCTGCGTGGTCGTGGCATCAGTACCCCCTGATAATTAGTCACACTGCCTTATAACCACATTTATTGTACAAGTTGTCTAGACCGAATTTCGACAAATGTCGTATACGAGTTCACGCTTACAACACAAGTACGCTACGTGCACAGTGCTCGCCCACGTTCGCACAGTGCTCACGCCTCATTCGCGCTTCACTTTCGCTGAACTTTCGGATTGCGCGCGAGCGCCGCCTGCAACAGAATCACCAGCGCCTGATTGATGTTGTGCCGATCCGCACTGCTCAAGCCAACATATGTGCCGAGCATTTCGGGAATCACTTTCGGACCGGCCGCCACGATCGCAGAAATGCTGCCCGCCCCGGAAGCCTCGAGCACGGAGAACAGCGCGTCGACCGCATGCTCACGCTGTTCTTTGGAAAGTCCCGTAAGCCAGCCGTTCAGCGACTTGTTGAACACCACCGAACTGTCGGCCACATCTTCGGCCTTGGCGAATTCACCCCCGTGCATCTGCCACGAGAAGGCGAAATGCTGCATGATGCCATCCACGTCGGATTTCACCACCACACAACGTTCAGGGGTTTCAAACACCATGCCCACCACCGAGGAGTCCGGCACGATTTTCACAATGCGGTCGCTCACGCTCGCATATTCGAAGCTTTTCACCACTTCCTCAGGGAAGCCCGGCCCGTCGAGCGAGTAGATGCGTTCAACGCGGTCCTTGATCTCGTCTTCGGCGTTCATGGCCGCATATACGGCCAGATTACCGCCTTTGGAGTGACCGGTCAGCAGTATCGGCCCATCCCACAGCGAGGCGACTTTTTTCAAGTATTCAGCTGCGGAAACCTGTGCTGGAACCGGGTATTGGAAGGCCATGTTGAAGTCTTCCTTCCATCCGACCAGCGAATCATCGGTGCCTCGAAACGCCACAACCAACGTTCCAGATGGCAGCCGGAAAGTCACTGCCGCGAACTGCGTTTGCGCACCACCGTCGAACTGCTCGCAGTACGCGCTCATTTCAACGTCGGAAAACCGCGGATTCGCCGCCACAGCATGGTAGAAGTCGTGCGTCACCTGCGGATCAACCAATCCCACGTTCTCCACGTCATGGTCGGCTACGGGCTTGTCGTGGTTCAGCTCGTCATCGGCACGCGCAATCGTCACGCCGCCAAACGGGGGCTTGCGCAGCATACGCAACGATGCGATCGGACGCCGAATATCGAATTGCTTCGCACGCGCCTGCAACGTACCGTATTTCGCTACCAAATCGTCCAATAGCAGCACGCATTCCGGCACTTCGTCGTATGAAAGCTGTGCCAACACCAATGCGTCGGCCTCGCGGAACGGCAATGCCTCGAAACTGCGCGTTTCCGTGCGCGCATAGTCAATAATGTTGCCCATCACGCGTCCCCCTCCTTGTCGTTGCGCAGTTCACCGACAGCGACTTTCGCCGCACTGGCTGGAATCGCCTTGAGCACATCTTTGATGAGTTCGCGTGTTTCCACGTCGGTGCCTCTGGCAGCTGCCACGATTTTCGGCAGCGAATTCGTCCAATTCGCCACCAGATCAGCGATATTACCGTACCCCGCTGCTGCGAAGATGTCGTATATCTGGTTGATGGCCCGTTCGCGCTGTCCCTGGCTTACGCGGTCGAACCATCCGTCGATGGTTTTGCTAATGAGTTGCGCACCGCCTGTCAGCTCGCTTGCCCGCTCGAATTCGCCGGATTGCGTCACCTGCCAGCTTGATCCCATATGCTGCAGAATGCTTATGGCGTCGGCTTTGACGAAGGTTGGTTTGATTTGCGATTGTAACAGCATGCCGATGATGGAGGATTCCGGCACGGTTTTGTCGATTCGTGCCGCGATTGCCTGATATGCGCGGCTATGCACCATGACTTGAGGCATTCCAGGCCCGTCATGCGAGAAGATGCGGGAGATTCTGCAGTTGCGTCCCGGCACGCTTCCGCCGAGTGCCGGCAGCAGTCCGAGCCGTTGCGCGCGTTCGTTGGTCGCTTCAAGATCGCTTTGCGTGATTTGCATGGCCGCATATACCGCCATGTTGCCGCCTTTGGAATGCCCGCCGATCATAATGCCAGGCGATTCCTTCGCCGAGAGGAAACGTTCCGTCCTATCCAAAATCGAGTCCGCATATCGATATGCCGATTCTTGCGACGGCACTGGGCAGCGCACCGCCATATTGAAATCCTCTTTCCAGCCGACGAGCGTGCCGTCAGTGCCACGGAACGCAACATATAGGCCGAAATCGGCACCCAAATCGAAGGTCATCGCAGCGAATTGCTGCTGCTCGCCCTCATCCAAACGTTCGGCATACTCCCCCACCCGCAACCCGCGGAATCGCGGCGATTCGCAAACCGCACGCAGCAACGAAAGCCGATAATCGTTCATTTCAGAGGAATTCGAGACAAACATCCCATCGTAGCTTTCGGCGCGCAGCAATTCACGAATCGGCACGGTCGCCACCGACTTGGCCTCGCCGAATACTGGAACCAAACCCAGCAATCGCATGTAGGAAAGCTCGGAAAGCACCAAGGAATCGACATTGCTGAACGCCAATTCGCCGAACCCGCGGAACTCTCGGCGCACATAATCCACAACATTGCCCATGCCTCAACTTTAGCCCGTTCGCGGCTCCGACCACATGTCACCACGCGCATTGCCCCACATGTTCTCGCACGCACCCCGTACACCCACGCTCAAACCAACTCAGCCACGCACTGTAGGATATGTGCGAACACGCATCACAGGCGCAGCGAACGCAAGTCGAATGCACCAGTAATGCATGCAACAAACTTATGAAGGGACGCTCCAGAACACCATGGAACCGATTGAAATCGCTGTGGATTGGCTGAAAACCAATTCCGGAAAAATCATTCTGCTCATTGTCGTCGCACTGCTTGCGGCCGTTATCGACAAGGCGCTTACCCGAATCGTGAGCAAAGTGCTGGACCGTTCGCAAGTGCCGAACGCTTCGATTTTCATCAATATTCTGCGTGCGGTGGTGTGGACGTTGGCTGTGGGCACTGTACTGCAGCCGGTGTTCGGCATTAATCCGACCACGATTTTCACCGCGCTCGGTATTGGCGGCCTTGCGGTGTCACTCGGTATGAAAGATACGATCGCGAACATCATCGGCGGTTTCGGTCTGATGCTTGGCCGTGTAATCCAGCCGGGCGATCTGGTGAATGTGGCGGGCACCGACGGCGTGGTCGAAGACATCAACTGGCGTCAGACCGTGGTACGCGAGCGCAATGGCAACGTCAAGATTATTCCGAATTCGATCCTGAACACCACGTCACTGGAAAAACTCAATCCGTCCAATGAGATGCTGGTTCGCGTGCCGTTCACCGCCAAGGCCGGCACCGACATCGACGAGATGACCCGTCAGGTGGTTCAGGCCGTGCAGCGAGACACCGCCGATTTGGCCGATACGCGCTTCCCTCCGAAAGTGAGACTGACTGGCTACTCCCCTTACGGCATCAATGTCGAAGTGTGCGCGTACGCCAAGCCGGGATCGTTGCTTCCCGACATGATCAACGCCGTGGCACGTTCCATCGCCAATGCTGATTTTCTTGAGAATCGCGCCATCAACAAGGAATCGTAATCTCCTTGTGAACACAAGAAATCGCGATTGACCCATGTATAAAAAGTGTCGCATGCAGTATTCCACATGCGGCACTTTTTTATACTGAAATTATTACATCATTAGATTGATTGCCGTAATAATAACCGTCACTACAATGTAAGTAATTACGCCGACGTTCAGTATTGCTGTGCTCGTGCGAACGCCGCGAGGCAGTTCTTCCGGCGCGGTATAGAATACAAAATTCTTACGTTCACGAATAAGCAGCACCACACCCGCAATGATCAGACCGCAATACAGCAGCATATAGATGCCGAATAGCATCATTCCCGTCGCATTCTGGCCCATCCACTGCATCATGGCTGTTCCGTCGCCGTTTTCCGCACCGGTCAGCACGTTCATCAGACTGTCGATGTCAATGTTCGTCATCACCCATGGCGCGGCCACGCCGCCCATGAAGTTGACGAACATGTGCATGACCACCGAATAACGCAGTTTGCTGGTACGCACGTACACGTAGCCGAACACAAGACCCAATGCGAATGCATAGAAGAACTGGAACAGGTTCATGTGCACCAAGCCAAAGAACAGCGCGGAGAACACGATCGCGATTTTTTCGCCGTATTTGCGCGTGCGGCTGATGAGTTCCTTGCGGAAGATCCATTCTTCGAACAACGGTCCGAGAATCACGAGGAACACCACGTTCCACACGTCGAATTGCATAGCCAGATCACTTACCGAATTGCTGGCGTTGCCTCCGGAAAGCAGCGACGCCAGCATATTGCCGATGAGACTGCCCACATACATGAGCGGGAAGCACATGACCAGCAGTTTGAAGAATTGGCCTGGCCTCATGTCGAACTTGCGTGTTTCAATGACCGAAGATTTGCCCATGATCAGTACCGCGAGCGGCATGGCCACGAGATACAAAGGAGCATCCGACGCCACATACACCGCCCAATTCGGCAGATTCGTGGCGTGCAGTACCTGATAGAGCACGCCGGAAAGCACCATCGCAAGCGCATACCAGATCACCACCATCAGGCACATGCCTGCGCCGATGCGGGAGAACACGCTTTTCACTCGCCTAAGCCAAAGTTCATAAGGATTGACTTGCGGCTGTGGATACTGCGGTTGTTGCGGATATTGCTGATATTGGGATGGCTGCTGCGGATTCCGCTGTTGCGGCCGCTGCGGATATTGTGGGTACTGCGGAAACGTCATATTTGCCTTTGCGACGACGTGCACGGGGTGCATATACGAAAATGCTGATATTCAGCACCTTAATACAGGAATGCTGAATATCAGCTTACAATCTCATGACCGTCGTCATGGACGTCCGCAACGAAACAGCTCACACGGCGAGCGCGGCGATCGGACGCGGAGCCACCACACAATCGAAATCAGCGCAGCACGCCTTCAATCAGCGTGGTGATCAGGTCGGTGTAGCTCACGCCGGTCGCCTCCCATGCCTTGGGATACATGGAAATCGGGGTGAAGCCCGGCATGGTGTTGATTTCGTTGACCATCACTTCGCCATCGGCCGTCACGAAGGTGTCGACGCGGCTCAGGCCGGTGCCATCGACCGCGATGAACGCTTTTTTGGCGGTTTCGCGCACGCGGTTCAGAGTTTCTTCCGGCAGGCTTGCGGGCACTTCCACATGGCTTGCGTCGGAATTCACGTACTTGCTGTCGAAATCATAGAACTGGTCGTCGCCCTCGGCACGCTTGTCAAGCACGATTTCGCCCGGCCAGCTGGCCTGCGGAGCCTCGCCGGCCTTCGGGCAGAGCACAGCGCATTCGATTTCACGCGCGTCGATGCCCTGTTCCACGAGCACACGCCAATCATGGTGGGACGCTTCGAACACGGCGGCGGCAAGCTCGGCCGCATCGCCCTCATGTTCGACCTTGGTCACGCCGAAGCTGGAACCGGCGCGGGACGGCTTCACGAACAGCGGGTACTGCAATCCGGCCTGCTGCACCGCGGCAAGCATCTCGTCCGCTTCGGCGGCAAATTCGGAAGCGGCATCATAATCGCGCACATCCAACGTGATGCCGGGAGCCACGGGAATACCGGCCGCAGCCAGCAATACCTTCGTATAATGCTTGTCCATGCAGGCGGCGGAAGCGAGCACGCCGCAGCCAACGTACGGCACGTTCATCATTTCGAACAGGCCCTGAATCGTGCCATCCTCACCGTACGGACCATGCAATACCGGAAGCACGGCGTCCACGTGACCAAGCGAAGTCAGCGTGCCGTCATCTTCACGAGCGAAGAAACCATCCTGGCCGAGTGCCACATCCAACACCACATCTTTGGAGGAATCCGTCTTCTCCACCACCGGTAGGCCTTCGCTCATGTTCCACTTTCGTGGATCCTCGCCGTCTACGATCCACTCGCCGTTCTTGGTGATTCCCACCTCAATGGCTTCGAACTTGTCAGTATCCAACGCGCGCAGCACGCCCGCCGCAGAGATGCAGGAAATCGAATGCTCGTCGGCTTTGCCGCCATACATCACCACAATGCGCTGTTTTGCCATCTTTGTCTTATGCTCCATAAGTTGGTCCGTTGAACGCGCACGCGCCCAACACCGTCTGCCAATACTGTCTGTACTGTCTGTCTTCGCAATATCGCGCCGGTTCGCACTTCTGTTCGCCTGCGATACCACGCATTCGCAATATCGCAGTTCAGTATACAAACCGCACCTGAAAGTGCGGTCTTATCTGCAATTGCGATGTTACGGAAAGCTTATTCTTCGCTGATGCTTTCGCCGAAAAGTTCGGACAGCATTTGCGCGCAGGAGATGCCGTCGGAAAGCACGTGGCTCATGGCGGTGGCAAGCGGCGTGGGCACGCCATACTGCTTGCCGAGCGCCACTACCGCATCGGCAGTCGGCACGCCTTCGGCCACGCCGTTGCTCACCTTGGTAGCTTCCTCAACGCTCAGGCCCTTGCCCAGATTGGAACCGAACGTGTAGTTGCGGCTCAACGGGGATCCGCAGGTGGCGATCAG
>ENA-OXES01000520-OXES01000520.1-human-gut-metagenome-genome-assembly--contig:-NODE-520-length-13153-cov-9.74362_pt1 | contig 13153 bp, 6 predicted proteins | sample MGYA00249829_ERZ652252 | MGnify/ENA primary metagenome ERZ652252 (study PRJEB26925, sample SAMN05826675) | human gut metagenome | biome: ENVO:2100002; feature: ENVO:00000062; material: ENVO:00002003... | reverse complement strand
GTCAATGACGGACAACTTGCTATTTTTTGATTTTATTTCGAACTCACGTTATTTATTCTTGACGAGCCGTTCAATGGGGTGGACTTGAAGGGATGTATCCTGATGAAAAGACTCATCCGGCAACTGAAAGCAAAAGAAAAGACGGTGATAATTTCCTCACATCTCATTGCCTCGCTAAGGGAAATATGTGATATTATCCACTATCTGAACGAAGGGGGTATTTACAAAGAATACCATGAAGAAACAACAGAAGAGATAGAAGAGGATATATTATGCAATACTAAAAGCTGATTCATCTATCATGATGAAACAAATATAACAGTGGTTTTACCACTGAACTACCATGAAAAAATAGAATGAAAACCTAAAGAAATATTTGTTCATAATGCATTGTTTTTATAATTAAAGAAAATCTCCTTTCACCATAACAAATTGTAAATCAATAGAATTATAATCCGTTTGGTGTGAAAGGAGATTTTATAAAGTCCTGTTTCCGTTCTTATTCAGCCGGTTCTTACAAAGTACAAGTTCCTTCGACCAGCTTGCCCATTGCCCATACGGCACGGATATTCAAGTCCTGGTCAAGAATCAAGATATCGGCATCTTTGCCTTTCTGAAGTGAGCCCTTGCGGTCATATACTCCCATAATCCTGGACGGAGTTTCCGAAGCCATACGGACAGCATCTTCCAATGGGATTTCTGCCTTTTGCACCAAGGTACGGATCAAACGGTCCATGGTAGCCACACTGCCTGCCAAAGCAGAACGGTCGGCCAGTTTGCACACACCATCCTCAATGATGACACGAGGGTCAAAAGCTACATTGCTTTCACTGGCGGCACATGCCAAAGCATCGGTAATAACACAAGCACGTTCCACACCCTTAATCTTATATATCAGGCGCAAGATAGTAGGAGGAACATGAATACCATCGGCTACCACTTCCACTGTCATATCGTCTATCAGATAGATACTTTCTACTGTACCTTCATATTTATACTCACGGCGCTTATGGAAGCCCGGCATCGCATTATAGAAATGTGTAGCATGAGAATAACCGGACTCCCAGGCTGCACGGATATCTTCATATTCGGCCTGTGTATGTGCCACAGAAGCCAAGATGCCTTTTCCTGTGATATACTTACCAAACTGCATGGCACCCGGCAATTCGGGTGCAGCATCCCAACGCTTGATACAGCCCCACTTCTCTACAATAGGAATATATTCCTTCGGATCCGGGTCTTTTATGTTTTCAGGCATCTGACCGCCTGCCATCTTCATATTAAGGTAATGCCCTTCAAGATGAAGACCAAGTACCGGACTGTCCGGTTCCGCCATCAACCTGGTACAAGTTTCGGCAGCTGCCTCAATCATCGGTACGGTAGAAGAAGACAACGTTGGGAAAATACTGGTAGTACCATGTTTCATGTGAGCATTAATGGCTGTACGGAAAGCCTCTTCCGTACCTTCCATAAAATCACCGCCACCACCACCATGACAATGGATTTCCACACCACCGGGAACAACATACATACCTTTAGCGTCAATCAGCTCGGCTCCGATAACAGCTAAATCACAATTGGTAACTTCTAAAATCTTATTGTCGCGCATAAGGACAGATCCGTCCTTCAACCAGCCCTGTGGGGTAAGAATCTTTGCGTTAATGATTTGGGTCAACATGATACTATGATAAGTTAGAATTTTTAATTGGCATATTAAATTTGCCAACAAAAATAGCAACTTTTTCACTTTCTAAAACAGATTTCCCCAATTATTTTCCAACTTTTTTTAATAAATAAGCCCCGCTTAATAAAATCAAGCGGGGCACAGATAGTGGAAATTGAAACAAATCTTTTTACTTACTCATTAAAACTAGCCTACCTGATTTAAGTCCTTTACTTGTTGCGGTCAATATGATTTCTCCCGGTTTATCAGTACTTTGCACAACAGCAGTCATCATTCCGTTAAACACTTTCATCTGCGGAACATGGAAAAGTTCCAATGAAGTGGGATCTCCGTTTGCACCGGCACGATAGGTTCCCGCACCTTTTACAGAATACTTGATGAGATGCTGCGCATCGGGACAAAGATTACCCTCTTTGTCCACCACTCTTACTGTGACAAATGACAAATCCTTGCCATCAGCCTTTATTTCATTGCGATCTGTAACCAGTTCTATATGGTCGGGCTTGCCTGCCGTATGGATTTCCTTTTCGGCCACAGCTTCCCCCTTATCATTATAGGCAACCACTTTTACGGTTCCCGGCTCATACTTTGTATCCATCCACATCAAACGGTAGCGTTTCTGGCGTTTGAAATCTGCTATGGAAGCAGAATCCGCACTATTTTCAGCCGTTACAGTCAAATCTTTGGTACGCTTACCCTGACTCTTGCCATTGATAAACACTTCTGCCGACGGATAATTTGTATAAACAAAGATAGGAGTCACTTCTCCTTCACGTCCCGGCCATGTCCAATGAGGAAGGATATGCAGCGTTTCTTCATCTTTGTTCCAATGACTGCGGTACAGATAGTAACGGTCTTTGGGCAATCCGGCCAGGTCGATGATACCGAACAAAGAAGAATGGCTGGGCCAATCAGTATAATAAGGAGTCGGTTCGCCCAAATAATCGAAGCCCGTCCATACAAATTCTCCGATACCCCATGCGTTATCCTCATGCCAAATCCAGTCATCCTCCGGCAAATTGGACCAACCACAATGTTCCACATCGTAAGAAGAAGACTGATGATCGTCATATTTCTTCATAGCCTGACGGACAACAGGGAATTTATAGACGCCACGCGAACTTACTGTAGAAGCTGTTTCACTACCTAGAATAATCTGCTGAGGCAATTTCTTATAGTTTTCTGGATATTTATGAGGGCGGTAATTGAAACCGGCCACATCCATCACAGCAGCCATATTATTATTTACTACAGCATCAGGCGCATCCATACCTTGTGTTACAGGACGGATAGGATCTTCACGATGACAGATATCCTGTAACATACGCGAAAGCTTTGGTCCGTTATTGCCATTCCACTGGTCGGGTACTTCGTTACCGATGCACCACATAACAATACTCGGATTGTTACGGTAATGACGGATCAGATTAGTCAGATCCTTCTCCACCCATTCATCAAATATTTTATGATAACCGTTGGCCATCTTTGCCGATTTCCACTCGTCGAAAGACTCCACCATCAGCATCATACCCATTTCATCACAAGCCTCCACCAATTCGGGTGCCGGCATATTATGAGAAGTACGGATGGCATTACAACCCATATCTTTCAGAATACGAATCTGACGACGTATAGCGGCATCATTTACAGCACCGCCTAACGGACCCAAGTCATGATGGTTACATACCCCTTTGAATTTGGTCAGCTTTCCATTCAGGAAAAAGCCCTTGCCGGGGACAATCTCCAAAGTACGGATACCAAAGCGGGTGGTATATTCGTCTTTCAAGGTATTCCCTTCATATACTTTGGATTCAGCTGTATAAAGAACCGGATTATCAGGACTCCACAACTCAGGATTAGCCACTGCAAACTCCTGTTCAAACAAAGCATTATCAAAAACACTCAACTTGTTTTCCCCGGTAGCAACCACTTTGCCGTTTTTATCCTTAATCTGCGTCACAATACGGTAATTATCCTTATTGGCTCCTTCGGGACTAACCAAAGAAGTTTTCAAAGACACTTTTGCATATTTGTCTGTCACCACGGGAGTGGTAGCATACGTCCCCCATGTCGGGATATGCGCATCTTCATTGATTACCAGATGAACATTGCGGTACAAACCGGCCCCCGGATACCAACGTGATGATTCAGGCTCGTTTTCCAAACGGACTGCCAGCTCGTTCTTCTCACCCGGTTTCAGATAAGGGGTCGCATCCACATAAAAGGAATTATAACCGTAGGGCCAATAACCGGCCTCCTGCCCGTTCACATAAACACGGGCATGGCTCATTGCTCCATCAAATATCAAAGTCGCTTTCTTGCCTTTCTCAAAACCGGGAGCATCAAAGTTCAGGCGATACCATCCGGTTCCTACAAACGGAAGACCTCCGGTACGTCCGGCATGTTCCATCGCCTCGGTCTGTCCATCTTGAGTAATAGCCATTTCCTGCTTGTCATTATTGATACTGAACGGACCATAAATCGCCCAATCATGAGGAACGGTGACGTTCTGCCATTTACTGTCATTATAACCGGAATTGGCAAATTCCGCATTATCTTCACGCGTAAATTTCCACCCTTTTTCGAAAGTCTGCTCTGTACGTACCTGCGCTTGCAAAAAAGCAAAATAACAAACAGCTCCTAACGCAGCACACAAAATTCGTTTCGTATTCATAGTTATTTCTTATTAGGATTTTCTGTTACTATAAAAGTAATTTCACCTGCCTTGATCAAATCATCATGCGAAATCAAATATTTATTAATCTTCTTATTGCCCAGTCTGATTTCCTTTATATAATCCCCTTGTCCTTCTTTCTTGATAACCAATTCTTTCTTGCCCCAATATTTAGGATCAAGCTGAACGGTCACTTTATCAAAAGTAGGAGTGGTCAATGTATATTCGGGCACACCCGGACAATCCGGATAGAATCCCATCATACTGAATATAGCCCATGCAGACATCGTACCCGTATCATCATTGCCGGGAATTCCATCCGGCTTAGTTGTGAAATACTTAGCCAGCAATTCCTTCACCAATTTCTGTGTACGCCATTCTTCACCTTTGAAACGACTGAACAGGTAAGGATAGGCTATATCGGGTTCATTGGCCGGATCATAATTCCCTTCATCAAACACGCTTTGCAATTTATCAACAAATTTCTTGTCACCCCCCATCAGCTTTACCAAGCCATTGATATCATGAGGCACAAAGAAAGTGTAATTCCATGCATTACCTTCATGGAAACCGGGACTAGGTGCAAAATTAGCTCCTTCTTTCGGATCAAACGGTTCATAGAATTTGCCTTCTTTAGTTATCGGACGCAAGGTTCCGAAATCCTTGCTATAATAATTTTTATAGCCCATAGAACGTTTGCGGAACAATTTCGCATCTTCTTTCTTACCTAAAGCCTCCGCCAAGGTAGAAAGTGCATAGTCGGCAACATAGTATTCCAAAGCATGAGAAACCGAATTATCATACTGACTTTCCATCGGCACATACCCTTTGGACATATAATCGTCATTATCCGGACGCATCAGATTATCCTTGCCCGGAGTAGTGGCCGACTTATACATTCCCTTATAAGCTTCGTCAATGTCAAAGTCTTGCAATCCCTTCATCCAACTGTCTACCAGAACAGGAATAGAAGGGTCACCTTCCATCGTCAATGTTTCACGACCATACAATTCCCATTTCGGGAACCATCCGTGTTCCTTGTACATGCCCATCATGGTGTGAATCATATCCATCTGACGCTCCGGATATACCAAAGTCATCAACTGGTGATAGTTACGATAAGTATCCCACAATGAGAATACCGTGTAACGGTTACGGTTGGTGGTCAAAATCTTATCTCCCTCCATTTGTGGATATTGTCCGCTTACATCCTGCAAAATATTCGGATGAACCATCGTGTGATACATAGCGGTATAGAATACTCCTTTTTGCTCTTCCGTTCCACCTTCCACTTTGATACGGGAAAGATCATCGTTCCATTTCTTACGGGCTTCCGCACGCAGTTTGTCGAATGTTGTACCGAAAGGCTGTTCTTTTTCCAGATTCAAACGGGCATTCTCTATGCTGACAAAAGACACGCCCATACTGACTTCAATCACTTCTTCCGCTGTGGTATCGTAAGTAAACCACACTCCTATATCATCTCCGCTTATTTCTTTTGTATAAGCAGTATAGAGTTTGTATTTACCGGCCGTATCATCCCATTGCGCCTCCACACCCATCGGACGCATCATTTTCCAATAACCGCGTTTTGCCGGTACTTTGTTGATACGCATTACAAAATAGATAGGAAATACCGCCTGAGGATTATAACAGAAAGTTCCCAACAATTTGGTACCTTCAATCTCACGGTCGTTTACAAAACGAACGGTAGCACCACTCTCATTGGTCAATCCCTCTCCCAGATTCAACAAGATATTGCTTTGTCCGGCAGGAAAAGTAAAGCGTGCCATACTGGTACGTGGAGTGGCAGTCAGTTCACATTTCACATTGTATTTATCCAGTATATTGGTATAATAACCCGGATTTGCAGTTTCACCTTGATAGAAGCTTCCATAATTATGATAATCCACATCCAGTTTGCCGGTGGTAGGCATTAATAACAATGATCCCAATTCCGGACAGCCTACCCCGCTAAGATTAACGTGCGCAAAGCCGGTAAGATATTTATTATTGAATTCGTATGGAGTGGACCACCATTGCTTGTCTTTATCCTTATCCCCTTCGGGAACCCCCATCACATTGAAAGGAGTCACCGACATCATTCCATGAGGGGTTAATGCTCCGGGGTTTGTCGTACCGTAATTAGTAGTACCCACAAAAGGGTTTACATAATCTACCGGCTCTTTCTGTGCTGCCGCAGAAAAAACTGAGATACAAGCCAGAACAGCCGATAACAAAATTTGTTTCTTCATGCTATTTGTTGTTTATATAAGTTCTATTATTTCACTACAATTTCATCTGTAAACAAGAAACCTCCGAATTCACCCGAAGATGCCTGATAACGTATGTAACGTGCTTTGGCATTTCCTTCCCAACCAAAGTTGATGAAAGTCACTTTGTCATCCTTCACTACTTTATGCTCCATGCGCTTCAGTTCCGTAAACTCCTTACCATCATTGGAAACGGAAATGATCACTTCTGAAGGCATAAAGACTTCAGGTCCACACACCTGCATAAAGTCTGCTCCAACAGAATGAATTTCTGTTTCTTTTTCCATATCAATGGTCACATCCATTCTTTTCTTGTCTATAAAACCTTGCCAACGCCTGTCACCATAAGTCCAGCCTCCGATCACACCATCTACCAAGGCACTGTCACCACCGGCCGAATAGCCGGGATAATAAGCGGCATCCGGTCCGTAAGCCACTTTCTTACCTACTGCCAAATGCTGTACGGGCTGATCCGCTCCCGGACGATTTCCTATCTCATTTTTCAATTCAAAAGGATGGTATCCTTCAGCTTTCAATGCCTCTACCTCTTTCAATGCACGAATATGAAAATCATCATAGTTCTTCACAGAAGGGGCACTCCAAGCAACTTCCGCCAAGGCAAGAATACGAGGATAAATCATCATTTCCGCATGTTCCGGAGTCGGAATATATTCTGTGAATAAATTAGCTTGTACTCCATACACCAACTGGACTTTATCCGCACTCAAAGTATCGGGTACAGGATTAAATGAATAAACTTTGGACAAAGGCAGATAGCCTCCTATTGCTTCCGGCTGGGAATCAGGAGCATCCTGATAAGAATCAAAATAGCAGAACTCACCCGGACTCATAATAGCCATGTGGCCGGAATCAACCGCTTTCATTCCCCCTTCCGTGCCACGCCATGACATGACAGTGGCATTAGGTGCCAAACCACCTTCCAATATTTCATCCCAACCCAATAATTTACGTCCGTGGGCATTCAAAAAGACCTCAATACGATGAATCAGATAACTCTGTAACTCGTTCACATCTTTCAAGCCTTCTTTTTTCATACGTGCCTGGCACAGTTTGCAAGTGGGCCATGAGGCTTTACCTGCCTCATCCCCTCCTATATGAATATATTCGGACGGGAAAAGTTCCATTACCTCTGTCAACACATTTTCCAGAAACTCAAAAGTCTTTTCATTACCGACACAGAAATCGGCTTGTTTGTAAGGTTCGTGTGTACAAGACAACTCAGGATAAGCAGTCAGTACTTCTTCCGAATGCGCAGGCATCTCTATCTCAGGAATAACAGTAATAAAACGTTCCTGAGCGTATGCCACCAGTTCGCGGATATCATCTTGAGTATAATAACCTCCGTAAGCATCTTTACTGCCTTCTTCTTCATACCGTCGTCCGTTATTCCACCATTCTTTCCAGGTAGGAAACTCACGCCATGCCGCAAATTCTGTCAGACGGGGATATTTTTTTATTTCAAGACGCCAGCCCGCAGCGTCAGTAAGATGCAGATGCAGACGGTTCAATTTATAATATGCCAAAGCATCCATCTGCTTTTTTATAAATTCCTTATCGAAGAAATGACGGGAAACATCCATCATAAAGCCACGATAAGCAAAACGGGGTTCATCTGTAATGACTCCTGCCGGCAATCCTTTTTCATCAACCATTTGCAGCATAGTCTGAACTCCATAGAACAATCCTGCCCCGGAAGTTGCACGAATAAGTACCTGATCAGGAGTTACCGTCAGAACATATCCCTCGGAAGAATTTACCTCCGGCAGTTCCGCCACTTGTTTCAAGACAACATTATGTCCCTCTTCTGCTATTACCGGTTTCAAATTCATGGAAGAAGCCACCAGATAATCTTCCAAAATCTTCTTGTCCCCCTCAGACGCATCTATATATAACCCTGTTTCCGAATTCAATGAAAACACTTCCTGCTGTAATTCCACCTTTAATGGTGCGGGAATAACAGAAAGTGTGCGTTGCTCTTCTTTCGTGCAACTTGCAAACAGCAAGCCCAATGCAACTTCCGCCAATATAATCAATCTTCTCATCTTCTCTTTTCTTTAATTCTATTAATTTCATTAGTACGAATGCCCGGTTTCAATTCTCCATTAATAATGTAATGAAATCCGTCCTGCGAAACTATTACAGCTCCGGCACGCGCACCTTGCTCATATTCGCCTAATCTAGTCCATTTATCCGTCTGCGGATGATAGAGCAGCAGGTTTCTATTAAACCGATACCACTCTACAGGATGTGACAAATATTCTTTTCCCGCATAAATACCTTGCAGAGCTTTTAAGAATATATCCTTATCAACTCCTCCGGCACACAATATCATACCCTCGCCAAAAGAGGTTCCCATTCCACCACCTAAAGAGATCTCATTACCTTCCGCATCATACGGGGTGGCAACCGATGACCATTCTTTCGTTTCCGGAGAATACATATATCCATCTACCGACAAAGAAGCCTGATGCCCTTCAACAGCCGGGGCAAATCCCCCCCACACATAAAGTTTTCCATCTTGTGCCACGCAAACAGGTTGTACTCTGGGTTCACCCGGAATATCTGTTTCTCTTTTCCATCCTCCAGACAAATCCGACAGATCAAGCATGTACATGGCCGAGGATGGAATGCCATTTACATTTCCACCGACAATATATAGTGAATGTCCTACTAATGCACCTGCCATATTATCCATAGTTACAGGCAAAGAGGGCAAAGTATCTCTTTTCAAGGTGTCTTTTTGCAAAGATAAAAGAAAAACATCAGACAAGCTGTGTGTTGCCGTAGTCCCTCCAACACAAATTAACCCTTTTTCAGTAGAAATAGTGACTCCATAAGCTGCTGCCTGAGGCAGTTGGCCTATTTTCTTCCACTCAAAAGCCGTATCATTTGACAAAGGGGCGATATATATATCCCGATAATAAGCTTTTTTTCCTCCATCGGCTACCGGTATATCAGGGAAATTACAACCTCCGGCTATCAGCAAATTTCCTTCAATCACTCCCGCATATAATGCAGAAACTCCCTTAAGAAAACCGGTATTCTCTGTAGGGAACCCATGCATTTTCTCAAGAGATATTTCAGAAGCATCCGATTGACCGCTACAAGCAGCCATTGTCATCATGCCCAGTATCGCATAAACGCCATATATTATTTTTCTGATCATGTTTTCATGGTGAAGCAAATAATAAAAAGTGTGCCAAAAGCAAATCAGCCATCCCGCTTGCCCCAGAAACGGATTGCACCAACGCAAACACAGCATTCCTTACGCATATGGACGGAGGCATTCCACCTCACGCCCAACGGTACTCTATCACACTTTTGGCACACAGTCATTATTTGAATATAACTATCAATTTAATGAAATTTCATCAACAAACAAGAAAGCCGGATTTCCTTTGCCACCGTGCCAAGCAGGAATGCTATGTTCCGCTAAAGCGGTCACTTTCACATAACGGGCAGTCACCGGATCGAAAGTCAACGTATGGTTGAACACTCCATTCTTGTCATCCTGCTTCATTGCCGGATATTTTTCTGAAGCAATTTCCTTAAAGTTCTTTCCGTCTTCGGATACAGCTACAGAAAAAGCACGGGCATCAAACACCCAGTCACCTTTTTCCACACAAGTAGAAATAGAAGCGCTGCTGATTTCTGTCGGTTGCTGCATATCAATAACTGCTTCCATATCATTTTTATAGAAAGCAATCCAACGGCCCGTCTTATAGTTACCGTTACCTTTCAATCCGTCCACCAAAGTGGGAGCGCCTTTGAATTCATATTGCTTGTTTACCGGTTGCAACATAGTGACAGGTTTCATACTAGCCTTGTTAAAAGCAATTTCCTCTGTAACCACACGGCTATTTCCTGCAGGACGTACAGTAATCGCTTTAAAAGTACAATTCTGTTTCAATTTCAATGTTTCTGTATACAACTGGGAAGCAGCGGAAGGTTCCGTTCCATCCAAAGTGTAATAGATAGGACTATTATCAATAGTAGACAAAGTAACATCCAGCGTACCATCTTTCGGATTAGGAGTAAATACAGCATTTACATCAAAGACATGCTTGGCATAATTATATTTATAAACATCATAAATATCTACCAACTGAGGCAAACGCTTCAAGAAACCTTCATAGTTTTTCTTTTCCGGCATGGTCCACTGAATTTCAGACAAAGCAGCCATACGGGGTAATTCCATATATTCTACCTGACTGTAGGTAGGAATGTATTCAGTCCATAAGTTGGCCTGTACGCCAATGATGTATTTCTGCTCTTCCGGAGTCAGATCAGCCGGCATCGGCTCATAGTTATATACTGTTTCAACGGGTACATATCCACCAATAGCCTCAGGTTCATTAGCAATATCCTTGGTTTGGTAATAGTCGAAATACAAATAAGTATTAGGAGTCATAATTACATCATGTTTCTGTTTTGCGGCTTCAATACCTCCGGCAACACCACGCCATGACATTACAGTGGCATTGGGAGCCAATCCGCCTTCCAGAATTTCATCCCAACCGATAATCTGACGTCCGTGTCCGTTCAGGAACTTCTCTGCATGATTGATAATGAAACTCTGCAATCTTTCCTCGGCAGTATGATTCTTGTCAGACTTAAGACCTAAAGCCTTGATACGAGCCTGGCACTTTGGACATTTTGCCCAACGTACCTTAGGACATTCGTCACCACCTACATGAATATATTCTGATGGGAAAATCTGAATAATTTCCCCTAATACATCTTCAATGAATTTCAAGGTTTCATCATTTCCTGCGCAAAGCACATCTTCTGATACCCCCCAGATTTTCCATACTTCGTACGGACCACCAGTACAGCCCAAGTTAGGATATGCAGCCAAAGCAGCCTGCATGTGTCCCGGCATATCAATTTCCGGTATAACCGTAATATGACGTTCGGCAGCATAAGCTACAATTTCTTTTGCTTCTTCCTGTGTGAAGAATCCACCATAAGGCTTGCCATCATATTTTCCCGAGTTATGTCCGATAACCGTTTCCGCTCTTTTAGAACCTATTTCAGTCAGTTCAGGACGACTCTTGATTTCGATTCTCCATCCCTGGTCTTCAGACAAATGCCAGTGGAAACGGTTGATGTTGTGCAAAGCCAGCATATCAATAAAACGCTTTACAGAATCTACCGGGAAAAAATGACGTGACACATCCAACATTGCACCACGATAAGAGAAACGAGGATAGTCATTGATTTCAACCGCCGGTAAAGCGATATCCACTCCTTGTGCTACCGGAATAGATTTACGCAACGTCTGGATGCCATAAAATATTCCGGCTTCCGTAGGTCCTGAAATAACCACTTGGTCGCTGGTTACCTTTAACTGGTATCCTTCAGGATTTTCAGCATTTCCACCTAATTGCAGGATTATTCCTTTGCCGTCTGTGCCGGCTTGTACAGCCAATGACTTTCCGGTAAGATCTTTGATATAACTTGCCAAAAATTCAGCGTTCTTTTGCATTTTTTCATTGCCTTCCGGATACATTATCTTGGTTCCATTTGACAAAATAAACGGAGCAGCCTGATCCATTACCGAAATTTCCTGCGGTAACGGAATTATCTGATAATTTGCTTCTTTCACTTCTGTGTTACAGGATAAAAGCATAAAACCTGCCATTGTCAGCCCTGCAAGGCCCATTAAAGTTTTCATAATAGATATTAATTGATTAGTTAGTATCACTTAATTGCTTAATAGTTATATCAACCTTTTCATTCTTCTTCAGTTTATCTGAAGTAATAATCACTTTCTTTGTCTGTCCCGGCAACAAGTCAAAGAAGTTGTCAGTAAATCTCGCACCTTGAACAGGAATCTCTATGAACACATCCCTGGCCAGCTGTCTGGCAGACAGAGTCACTTCATATTTTCCATCCATCGGCTTCACTTTATAGCGGATCTCGGTCTTCGGAAGCTCCTGATCTTTTGCGTGGTTAAAGTAATAAATTTCTTCGGATAAAACCTCACCTTTCTTATTTTTTAATGTCATTAGAAGAAAAGTATTTTGAGGACTTGTTGTCATACCTGCATAAGGTTCCTTATAATATAAGGTGGAAGCATTGGCCGGAACCTCACCCTTGATACTCTTTTTAGTCAGAACCTTTCCATTAAAATCCATCACACGCAACAATAAAGTCACCTCTTTATCCGCTTCCAGCTTGTCCGACATAACATAAATATTCAAATCCTCCCCTTCCTTGACAGCATCTACCAATACCGGAGCAAAAGCTCTTTTTGCCTGATAATGCAACGCTTTCCAATTGCCATAATAATCAATGCTCGACCAGGAAACGACCGGCCAGCTGTCATTCAGCTGCCAATATAAAGTCCCCATACAATAGGGACGGTTACGACGATGGGCTTCCAAACCCTGGCGCACTCCTACCCCCTGCAAAACCAAACCCATATAAACCAACTGATCGAAATCTTCAGGCACTTTATAATACAGTCCCATAGTCTTCTTGATGCTGTCTCTTATA
>ENA-OXES01000518-OXES01000518.1-human-gut-metagenome-genome-assembly--contig:-NODE-518-length-13178-cov-6.53837_pt1 | contig 13178 bp, 7 predicted proteins | sample MGYA00249829_ERZ652252 | MGnify/ENA primary metagenome ERZ652252 (study PRJEB26925, sample SAMN05826675) | human gut metagenome | biome: ENVO:2100002; feature: ENVO:00000062; material: ENVO:00002003... | reverse complement strand
CGTGGGGTCGGAGATGTGTATAAGAGACAGGCAGGCGTCAACCCCGCCAACGGCGACGCGCTGTGGTACACCAAGGAGGGCGAGCTGACCACCGAGCTCCGCGACGAGGACAAGGTCATGGTCGGCAAGAGCTACGTGGCGCCCTGGCAGGGCGGCTTCGGCACGACGCTGGCCTGGAAGGGACTTTCGCTGTCGGCACAGTTCAGCTGGGTCGCCGACCGCTGGATGATCAACAACGACCGTTATTTCGACGAGTCGAACGGCCGATTCGCCTCCTACAACCAGTCCAAGCGCCTGCTCAACCGCTGGAAGAAACCCGGCGACATCACCGACATCCCGCGCCACGGCGTCTACACCGAGTTCGACGACCGCCTGCTGGAGGACGCTTCGTTCCTGCGCCTGAAAAACCTCATGCTGAGTTATTCCTTCCCGCAGGAGTGGCTGCGCAAGACACGCTTCATCAGCGGTGTGAAGATCTACGCCCAGGCCCAGAACCTCTTCACCTTCACCAAATTCACGGGCCTCGATCCCGAAGGGTCGAGCAATATGTACCAGGCACAGTACCCGATGGCACGCCAATTCACCTTCGGACTCGACTTAACATTCTAATCAGGGACTATGAACATGTTACGCAATATAAAATTCTATCTTTCGGCCCTCGCGATACTTGTCGGCGCCACCTCGTGCCTGGACAAGTACCCCGGTTCGTCCATCCCGGAGAAGGAGGCCATGCGCACCTTCGCCGACGCCGAGCAGACGCTCACCGGCATCTACGCCTCGCTCAAGAGCAACGCGCTTTACAGCGGCTACCTCACCCTGCTGCCCGACATCCAGGCCGACCTGGTCTATGCCGTCGAAGGCAACACCAACACCTACGGCTCGTTCTGGCGCTGGGACATACGCCCGACCGACCTGCAGCTCGAAGCGGTTTATGCCGCCCTCTACAAGGTGATCGGCAACTGCAACTTCTACCTCGACCGCATCGACGAGGTGGTGGCGAACGAGATCAGCGACACCAACATCGAGAAGCTCGAACAGTACACGGGCGAGGTCTACGCCGTGCGTGCGCTCTGCTATACCGAGCTGCTCAAGACCTTCTGCAAGGCCTATGAGCCGGACACGGCCCAATCGGAACTGGGCGTCGTGCTGCGCACGAAATACTTTACGCCCGAGGCGGCACGCCGCGCATCGCTCTACGACTCGTACCAGTTCGTACTCGACGACCTGGCCGAGGCCGAGAAACGCCTCGACAAGGAGAACGACGCCTACGGCAACGTCTACATGACCTCGGCCTCGGCCGAGGCGCTGCACGCCCGCGTGGCGCTCTACATGCAGGACTGGGACACGGCGATCGAATATTCGAGCACCCTGATCGACGAAAAAAAGGCCACCTTCCAGCTCTCCGATGCCAAGACCAACTACACCTCCGACTACACCTATTTCGACTACATGTGGGCGTACGACCTGGGATACGAGGTCATCTGGCGCATCGGCTTCACCGACACCTCCTACGGCGGGGCGCTCGGCACGGTGTTCCTCAACTTCAACAAGGACTACACCTATTTCTATCCCGACTATGTCCCCGGCCAGGCCGCCCTGGATCTCTACGACGATGCCGACCTGCGCTATTCGGGCTACTTCTACCAGACCGAGACCGGTTATGCCCACGGGCTGAGCTGGCCGCTGCTGGTCAAATACTACGGCAACCGCAACCTGATCGCCAACCAGATCTACCATGTCTCGATGCCCAAGCCGTTCCGCCTGGCGGAGCAGTACCTGATCCGCGCCGAGGCCTACTGCCAAAAGAACGATTTTTCGAAGGCCGGCAACGACCTCTCGACGCTGCGCAAGATGCGCTACAAATCGGGCGGTACGATCAACGTCACGAAGGACAACTGGTTGCAGACCATCTCCGACGAGCGCCTGCGCGAACTCTACATGGAGGGTTTCCGCCTGCACGACCTCAAACGCTGGCACAAGGGCTTCGAGCGTAAGCCGCAGGCCAATTCCCAGGCCGAAGGCAGCTCGCTCAAGATCGAAGCCGACAACCCGCTTTTCGTATGGCCGATCCCGCAGCACGAGCTGGAAGCCCCCGGCTCGGAGATACTCCCGAACGAAAGCAACAGATAGCAACAACGAATAGAAGAGAGACAATGAAACGAATTATCACGGTTTTGTTTGCAACGGGACTCCTGGCCGCCCTCGCAACGGGTTGCAAGGAGGAATATAAGACCTACTCCGATGCGGAGTACGTGCTGTTCGCCGACACCCTGGCGACCTACGCCGTACTCCAAGACCAAGACTATTTCTCGGTACCGGTCTCCTCGACCGTCGCGTGCGATTACGACCGCACATTCGGCGTGGAGATCATCGACCAGGGCAGCAATGCCGTCGAGGGGAAGCACTACCGCCTCCTGTCGAACACCATCACCATAAAGGCCGGTTCGCGCAAGGCCGACGTACAGGTGCGCGGGTTGTACGACAACATCGAAGATACCGACTCGCTGGGCTTCATCCTCAAACTGGTCATGCCCGAGCAGCTGAAATGGGATCTCTACCACGACCGGACGAAGGTCGTCATGCAGAAAAGCTGCCCCTACGACATCAACGAATTCACGGGCTGGTGCGTGGTGACCTCGACGTTCCTCAACAGCTACCCCGGCGTGGAAAACAAGAGCATCCAGCGCCTCATCCGCACCGAGAAGCACCCCACCGAAGAGAACATGATCATCCTGCACGACTGGCTCTTCTCGGGCTACGACGTCACGATCCGCCTCGACCCGGGCGACCCCATCGAACCGCTGGTGACCATGGACAAGAACCAGGTGCTGGCCGACGAGGCTTCGGTCTTCGGCCAGATCCTCGGCGACAACAAGATCCTCGTCACCAACAGCCCGCTCTACGACTCCTATTTCAACAGCTGCCAGCATTTCGTGGCCCTGTGGATCAAGGTGCACGTCGAGGACATGGGCGTGAACGTCGGTACGGTAGGCCACTTCTATAACATCATCGAATGGGTCAGCGACGAGGAAGCCGAGCGGCTCCAGCGGGAAGAAGGCATGCTCCCGGGAGGCGTCATAACGCCCGAATCGCTCTAAATCATAACGTAAATAAAGAAACGAAATATGAAAAGACATTATTTGCACTTGGTGATGTCGCTGCTCGCCGGAGCATGTCTGGCGGCCGCTTCGTGTTCCGATTCGGATGAGGATACGAAGCTTCCCAGCCCCAACTTCCCCGAGGCGGTTTCAGCGACCATCGAAGCCGGCGGCACCTACACGCTCGAGATAGAGCCCAACCAGAACTGGGAGGTGAGCGTCCCGACGGCCACCGCCGCATGGTTCTGGATACAGGACGAAACACAGAAAGTCTGGACGCTGCGCGGCAGTGCGGGTGCATCGCGGATCGTAATCGGCGTGGCCGAGCTCGATGAGTTCGACGACACGCGTGTCTGCGAGGTAACCCTCAAGATGGGCGGCCAGAGCAAGGTCATCGCCACGATCACACGCGGAACGCTCGAACGCGGCTTCAGCCTGCGCACATGCAAGATCGACCAGTACGGCGACTTCGAATACGGCGACAGCGAAACCGGCCTCACCTACTCCTATAACGAAGGGGAAGCCCAAAGCATCGACCTGACCTGGCCCGAGGGGCGCACCGATTTCTCGATGCCGATCCTGGTCGAGGCCAACTACGACTGGGCGATCAACCAGTTGCCGGAGTGGGTATCCACCCCGTCGGTGACGGTCGGGAAACCCGGCACGAAAGTCGAGATCCGCATCCAGGGCAACCCGTCGGCCTATCCGCTCGACGGGGCGCAGGACAAACTGGTGTTCATCGACAAGAGCAACCTCGACGCGAAGGTCGAGATTCCGATCACGATTCCCTCCTGCCGCGACATTTTCGACGTCACGCTCGACAAGGAACTCAAGTTCAACGCCGCAGCCGAGATCTACAACAGCATGAACGGCGACTGGTCGCCCGGCACCGCACGCGGTTCGGTCAAGGGCATCAGGGGTGCGAGGATCTATGTCATCGCCGAAGTCACGGATCGCTGGGGCAATACCGGCCTGAGCGGCGACGAAGCCGACACCAAATGGGTCATCGTCGAGGAAAGCGCCTGGGACGAGGAGCTGGTCATCATGGATCGGGGCTTCACCGTCGGCACGGAGGTCAACCAGGGCGATGCCCGCACGGCCAGGATCATCGTGCTCCCGGCTTCGATGGCGGTCTCCGACCCCAACGAACTCTTCGACTACGACATCAAGGAAGAGTACCAGCCCTATGTCTTCGCCACGCTGACACAGCAGGCCAGCCCCGGCCCGATCCAGGCTGCCAACCCCGAGGGCATGGCGGAGATCGGCACCTTGTTCGAGAAACTCCCCTCGACCCACTGGTCGCTCCGCGAGCTCGAGGTCGACGATGCCTACAAACTGACCTACACCAAAGCCTGGTCGAACGACCCCGAAGCCACGCTGACATTCGAACGCGACTTCACCGGCTATAAATGCTACGACGCCGACTGCCAGCCGCTGTCGGACGAGCAGAACTGGCTCTCGGTACGCCGCGTCGAAGGCGGGGCCATCATCGACATGGATCGCGAGGACGAAGGCTACATCGTCTTCTACGACGCCGAGGGCAATATCGCGGCCGTCAACTGCCTCTACGATCCCAATGCGGACATCGGCGGCACGGACATCGGGTTCGCATATCCCGAATACGTCACCGGCGCGACCCTCGAAGAGATCACCTCGGGCGAATACTACGAACAGTATGCGGAGTACGGCGCCCCGATCTACCACCTGACCTATGAGGGAGAAACCACAAACGCCGTGATGAACGTCCCAACCTACTCGAGTTTCATGGCCCAAGGCGATGCGGAAAGCTGGCTTACGGCCGAATCCTACGGCCCGACCCAGATCTACGTCAACATGGACTCTCAGACCGCCACCGAGGGCGTCATGTTCCTCTACGGTGCCAACTGGAACGTGGTGATGGTGATCATCTGCACGCTCAACATCTGACCCCAATGATTCAGGGCCCCTCTCCGAAGGGGGCAGGGGCCCTGTTCGATACGACTACAATTTATGGAGAACATACAGACCAGGTTTTTAGATATGAAACTTTTAAAATTTTCCGTAACGGCACTCCTCGCACTGGGCATGGCCTTCCTCGGCGGATGTTCCGACGACGACGGCATCGACAACCGCGACCAAGATTACGGATACGTTCAGTTCAAGCTACACAAGGAGGCGTCCTACGACGCCCTGAGTCGGGCCCAGAAACCCCAGCTCGACTACCTTTCCGAAGCCAGCAAGGTGCAGGTCTCGCTCTATTACGACGGCACGACCATCACCCAGTCGCTGACGCTCTCGGCCCCCGACAAGCAGAGCGCCGAATTCGGGCTGCGCAGCGAGAAGCTCCGGCTGCTGACGGGACAATACCAGATCATCACCTTCTCGCTATTCAATGCCGACGACGAGCTGATCTACAACGGCATGCCGGGCGAAGAGAGGCTCGACATCGTGGCCGGCGGCCTCGTGTCGCACGACCTGACGGTCGACGTGGAGCCGCGCGGTACGGTACGTTTCTCGATCTCCAAGGACTTGTCGGACTTCACCGAGACGCCCGTGGTGACGCGCGCCGCCGAACGGCAGTACACCTTCGACGAGATCGCGTTCCTCGACCTGACCGTAAGGCACAAGACGACCAACGAGCTCACCACGTTCGAAAAACTCCCCGCGAAGTTCTCGATCCACTTCAGGGACGACCGCGAGGACGGGGCTCCCGAGGACATCGAGGACGGCTACCAGACCTCCTCGCTCGAATGCGACACGCTGCTCTCGCTCAAGGCGGGCGATTACAGCCTGGAGAAATACCAGGCCTACGACAAGAACAAAGTCCTGCTGGAGACCAACAAGCGTCCCAAGAACCTGGATTTCACCATCGAGGACAACAAGACCACCGAGGCCAAAGTCGGCGTCACGCTCTACGAGGCCGACGAGTATATCCGCGACTACTACGCGCTTTACGAAATCTGGAAGGCGCTCGACGGGGAGCACTGGTCTTACAGGGGTGAAAACTATCCCACCGGCGTCAACTGGGATTTCAACAAGGATCCCGACCTGTGGGGCGTCCAGCCGGGCGTGGAGGTGCACTCCAACGGCCGCGTGGCGAAGATCTCGATCGGCGAGTTCGGCTTCCGCGGGCACGTGCCGGCAGCCATCGGCCAGCTCTCGGAGCTCGTCGAGTTGTATCTGGGCACGCACAACGACGGCAACCTGCTCGAATACGACCCCTCGCTGGCACACGACAAGAGCCTCTCCGAGCGCAACCGTACCCGCATGGAGCGCCACAAGGAGTTCCTCTCGCTGATCCATATCCCGACCCAGACGTCCGAGCCGATCGCCCGGGCCCTGGCCGAACACGGCATCTCGATCCCGGCCACGTCGCTTTACAAGAATTTCACCGAGGATCAGATCATCGACCGCAAGACCGGCCTCCAGAACAATATCCGTCCCTACGACGTCGTACACGGCAAGCTCACCAACGGCCTCAAGTCGATTGACCCGGCCATCGGCAAACTCGAAAAGCTCGAGTACCTCAACATCGCCAACGGCGAGCTGGAAGAGATCCCCGCCGAAGTGGCCAATCTCAAGTCGCTGACCGACCTGGAGATCTACAACTGCCCGAAGATGACCCGCTTCCCGGTGGAGATCGCACAGATGCCCGAGCTCGTTTCGGTCAACATCTCCAACAACGCCCAATGGTCGGCCGAAGAGCTATACAAGGGGCTCGACGCCATCGCCAACGGCCCATCGAAGGAGAAGCTCCAGATCCTCTATGCGACCAACAACAAACTCAGGGAGATCCCCGAGTCGTTCAGCAACCTGAAGAAGATCGGCCTGCTCGACCTGTCCCGGAACCAGATCGAAACGCTCCATCCGCTGGGCAAGGAGGTCGCACCCGAACAGCTCTACCTCGACCACAACAACATCACTTCGCTCCCGGCCAACAGCGACGGCATCTTCTGCGGCACGGACGACACGGAGACCTTCTCGGTGACCTACAACAAGCTCAAGAAGGTTCCCAACATCTTCTCGGCCAAGTCCAAATACGTCATGAAATCGGTGGATTTCTCCTACAACGAGATCGACGGCTTCGAAGGCGAAGAGGAGGGCAAATACAAGGGCCTGCGGGTGGAGACCTTCTCGCTGGCGGCCAACCCCGGGCTGACGAAGTTCCCCAAATGCCTCGGCACGACCAATTCGCTGGTTTCCTACATCATCCTGCGCGGTTGCAGCATCGACGAAATCCCCGAGGGCAGCTTTGGCGGCAAGAACTCGACGGCGCTCATATCGCTCGACCTGACCTACAACAAACTGAAGGCCCTGTCCAAGGATTTCACGGCCGAGCAGCTGCCCTACCTTTACGGGCTGGATATATCGTACAACTCGTTCGACAAGTTCCCGTTCGGGCCGCTCAACTGCGCCGGGCTGACCGTATACGCCATCCGCGGCCAGCGCGATGCCGAGGGTAAGCGCTGCCTGCGCGAGTGGCCCACGGGGCTCTACCAGCACACGGGCCTGCGCGGGTTCTACATCGGTTCGAACGACCTGCGCAAGATCGAGGACACGATCTCCTACCTGATCTACCACCTCGACATCAGCGACAACCCCAACATCACGTTCGATGCCTCGGCCATCTGCTACTACTGGCAGCAGGGGGTCTACAACCTGATCTACGACAAGACCCAGAACATCCTGAACTGCGACAAAATGCTCGAATAACACCTAAGGAGAAACGACAATGAAAATAAAGAATTACATACCGGTCATCCTCTGCTCGATCGCATTATGCAGTTGCTCCGACGCCGACAAGAACATCGCGTTCGGGCTCGACAGCGACGCCATCAAAGCCGAAGCCGCAGGGGGAAGCCACAAGATCAAAGTATCGGCATCGGGGGACTGGGTCGCCACCACCGACGAGCCGTGGATTTCCATTTCGCCGGCCAACGGCCGCGGCACCACCGAGTGCAGGATCCTCATCGACTCGGCGCTGACCGACTCGCCCCGCCGCGGCGTGGTACGCATCCAGGAGCAGAACACCTGGGACAAGAAGGAGATCACCATCGACCAGCAGGGTTTCGACTACGCCATCACGCTCGGGGAGAAAGAGGTTTCCGTGGCCAACTTCTCGGCCTTCGGCACCCGTTATTTCGACGTGAAGGTCAAGACCAACGTCGACTTCGCCGTCGAAGTCCCCACCTCGGCCGAAAGCTGGCTCAAATTCGACAGCTATAAGGTCGAACTCGACCGCGGCATCCGCCCGCGCGAGGTGACCGTACGCTTCAACTGGAGCATCAACTCCCAGCCCAACGAGCGTATCGCCGACGTGGTGTTCAAGCCAAAGCGCGAGGTGGAACTCGCCCGCCAGGACAACCTGCTCGTCACGCAGGGCGCCGCCGAACCCATCGAGGAGAACACCCGCAGCGGCGACTCGATCGCCCTGCTGGCCATCGCACGCACGCTCGGAACCAACAGTTCGTGGGAGAACGGCGAACGCATGGACAACTGGGACGACGTCACCCTTTGGGAGGAGGGCATGGCGGGTTACACGCCCGAGAAGAACGGCCGCGTGAAATACGCCCGGTTCTTCATGTTCGACACCAAGGAAGAGCTGCCTTTCGAAGTGCAGTACCTGACGGCCGCCGACGAGCTGAACTTCTACAGCAACGTCAACGCCTTCCTGAAAGACCTCACCACCGGCGAGTACATCACCAAACTCACGCAGCTCAAACGCCTCACCATCGCCGCCTACGGGCTGGTTTCGCTGGACAAGAACTTCACGGCGCTCAAGAACCTCGAGTTCCTCGACCTGAGCAGCAACAACTTCCAGAAAATTCCCGACGAGATCAACCCGACCAACTTCCCGAAACTGCGGACGTTGCTCATGGGCGCCAACACGCGCAGGAACATCTACGACCTGAGCAACACCGTCGAAACCAACTACGGCGGCCTCGTCGATGAAGAAGGATTCCCGCGCCGCATGATCGAATGGGATCTCGACACGCTGCAGCTCTCGGTCAACTACCTGCAGGGGCCGCTGCCCAAGATGGACGACTGGGAGAAATACACCGAGCAGGACATCATCGACGCCGACACGCTGCCCCGCGCGCTGATCGGCACCCCGAAGGTGATGCCGCACACCAAGCGCTTCGCCATCAACCTCAACCGCCTGACCGGCGAACTGCCCGACTGGCTGCTTTACCACCCCGCCCTCGACTGGTGGTCACCCTTCCAGCTCGTGTTCACGCAGGAAGGCAAGGATGCGACGGGCGCATCGGCCGGATTCGGCAACGAACCCGCCAACCTGAACTATTACTACGAATTCTACGAGGGGTACAAGAAAGACCCCGGCGCAGAAGAGGAAGACGAGGATACGACCAAATAATCAAGACGATGAAAAACTATTTATACGGCATTTTTGCCATTGCATTCCTGGCATTTACCGCCTGCACCAACGAGGAGCTCCCGACGCCCGGCACGGGCCCGGACACCCCTGTCGAGCACAAGTCGGGGGAGATACTCGTCAAATTTTCGCCTTACGTGAGCGAGATACTCGACAAGGCGGCCGCAGCGCCCCGCAGCGGCGGCCCCGCCACCCGCTCGGGCATCCTTTCGGTCGACGAGGTACTCGACATCGTGGGCGGCTACCAGATCGAGCGCGTCTTCCCCGTAGACGGCCGCAACGAGGAGCGCACCCGCGAATCGGAGCTGCACCTGTGGTACGTCGTACGCTTCGGCGACGACTACTCCGCCGAGGAGGTCGCCGAGAAACTTTCGGCCCTGGGCGAAGTCCAGCACGTGAACCTCAACCGCACGATCCGCCGTGCCTACAACGCCGGCAAGAAGGCGATGCCCCTCACCCGCGAGGCCCTCGCCGCCATGCAGCGTGCGACCCGTGCCGCCGGGGATACGGGCTATCCCTTCAACGACGAGCTGCTGCCGATGCAGTGGCACCTGATCAACCGAGGCAACCTGTTCGGCGACAAGTCGATCGTCGATGCCGACGTGCAGTGCGAAGAGGCGTGGAAATCCTCGACGGGCGACAAGTCGATCATCGTCGCCGTGCTCGACGAAGGCGTCATGGTCGAACACCCCGACCTGAAGAACAGCATGTGGGTCAACGAAGGCGAGGTTTACCGCTCGAAGCAGGACAACGACGGCAACGGCTACAAAGGCGACGTCTACGGCTACAATTTCGTATTCGAGACGGGCGTCATCTCATGGGATGACATCAACGACACGGGGCACGGCACGCACGTAGCGGGCGTAATCGCCGCGCAGAACAACAACGGCATCGGCATCAGCTCGATCGCCGGCGGCAACGGCGACATCCCGGGCGTGAAGATCATGAGCTGCCAGATATTCTCGGGCAACACGGTCAGCAACTCGCTGGCGACCGTCCGGGCCATCAAATACGCGGCCGACAACGGCGCCGTCATCCTGCAGTGCAGCTGGGGCTATGTCTCGGGCAGCGCCAACAGCTACGAATGGGGGACGCCGGGCTTCAAGGACGAAGAGGAGTGGGCGACGAACGCCCCGCTGGAGAAGGACGCCCTCGACTACTTCCTGCATAACGCCGGGTCGCCCAACGGCCCGATCGAAGGCGGTCTTGCCATCTTCGCAGGCGGCAACGAGAGCGCCCCGCAGGCCGGGTTCCCGGGCGCTGCCGAGGACTGCATCTCGGTATCGGCCACGGCTGCCGACTATACGCCCGCAACCTATACCAACTACGGCCCCGGCACGACGATCGCAGCCCCGGGCGGCGACCAGGACTACTACTACGAGTACTTCGACGACAACCACAAACGCGGCGAGATCGGCTGCGTGCTCTCCACGCTGCCCTACGACATCAGCGAAACGGGCTACGGTTACATGGAAGGCACCTCGATGGCCTGCCCCCACGTTTCGGGCGTCGCCGCGCTCGGGCTCTCGTACGCCGCACAGCTCCGCCGCCACTTCACGGCCGACGAGTTCAAGGCACTGCTCTACCAAACCACCACGCCGATCGACTCCTACATGACCGGCCTGAAAAACTACTACCGCTACGTCGCCGACGTCGGCCTGAACCAGCCCATGCAGCTGACGCTGGCCAACTACCGCAACCAGATGGGCACGGGCCAGGTCAATGCGGCCAGGCTGCTCAATGCGGTCTCCGGCAACGGCAAGCAGGTTTCGTTCCCGAACCTCTACATCTCGCTGGGCAAGGAGGTGAAGGCCATCCCGGCCAACTACTTCCTCGGCGGCGAAACGCTGACCTACACGGTCAGCATCGCCGACACGGCGGTCGCCACGGCGTCGATGGAGGGTGCGAAACTGACGGTCAAGGGGCTGAAGGCCGGTACGACCAGGGCAAGCATCACTTCGAGCAAGGGCGAGACGCACAATTTCAACATCACGGTGCGTAAATCCGCAAACGGTAACGGCTGGCTTTAACGAACGATGCGCTGCGGAACGACGATAGCACGTATGCTCTTCTGCTGCGGGGCGTTGTGGGCGGTTACCGCCGCCACACCGCTCTGCGGACAGATCCGCATCGTCCCCCGTGCCAAACTCGACAGCCTGGCGCACCCCGCCACGGCCGACGGGGCTCAAGCCATGCGCTTCGAGCGCACGCAGATCGACGCAGGGCATATCGGCGAGGACGATACGCCGCCGAGCTACACGTTCAAATGGCATAACGAAGGAACGGCACCGCTCATCATCACCCGCGTGCAGACCACCTGCGGCTGCGCCGCGGCCACCTACGGCCGGCAGCCCGTCCGCACGGGCGGCGAAGGCACGGTGACGGTCACCTACCACCCGAAGGGACACCCGGGGAGCTTCGACAGGCGGATCTTCGTCTATACGCAGCTCTCGGACAAGATGCCGACGGCCATCCTGCACCTCACGGGCACGGTCATAGCCTCGGAACTCACGGACGGCGATTACCCCTATGCAATGGGGACGCTGCGGCTCAAACAGCAGTCCGTGCGGTTCGCCCGGGAAGGGTTGCAGAGCGAGCGCATCGAATGCCTGAACACGGGCGACCATGCCATGCGGCCACGCTGCGACGATCACCTGCTCCCGCGGGGAATCACCCTCAGGTGCGAGCCCGCAACCCTCGCCCCGGGCGCCAAAGGCGACCTGGTCATCGGGTTCGACCCCGCGCAGGCAACGCACAGGGCTCCTGCACAGCTGCCCCTGATCCTCGAAGGGCCCGATGTCCCGCCGAGCGGGCGCACGCTGCAGATCCGGTTCGAAGAAACAGAGTAAGAAACAGACAAAAACGAGTCATATGAAAACAATTTTTAGATTTACGCTCCTTGCACTTATCGTGACGGCCTTCTGCGCCTGCGATGACGACAAGTCGTATGTAGCCCCCCTGGATGTCACGCCCAACAACCTCGCCGGCACGTGGCAGCTCGCCCAATGGAACGGCGCGCCCCTCGCCCAGGGCAGCTACGTATACATCGAGTTCATCCGCAAAGACCAGAAGTACGTCATGTACCAGAACTTAGACAGCTTCGGCGCCCGCAAGCTCACGGGACGCTTCGCCATCGAAACCGACGAGGAACTGGGCGCCATCATCTACGGCAACTACGATTACAGTGCCGGCGACTGGCAGCACCGCTACATCGTGACCGACTTTTCGAAGACACAAATGATATGGACAGCCAAGGACGACCGCTCGGACATTTCGGTCTACGAACGCTGCGACGGCATCCCCGAGGATATTACCGGAGGGAAAACGGAGTAATAAAAAGTTCACGCCGCAAGGCAGTAAAAGGGACTCCCACGCAACAGGGAAGTCCCTTTTATCTTTTGCCCGGAGCGCCATGACCGGCCTATCCGGGTTGGTAATGCGGGGAATTTGCAGTATTTTTGCGCAAAACAAAACGGACTATGACACGACCACTGCAATTCATACCTTTCAAATCCCGCGCAGACAAAGGCTGGGCCGAAGCCTGGGAGCTTTACGAAAAGTCGTTCCCCTACAACGAACGCTGGAGCGAGGAGGCCTACGACCGGGCTTTCGGCGACCCGAATTTCGAAGCCGACGGCATCTGGCGCGGCGACGAGTTCATCGGCATCCTCTTCCACTGGGGTGCCGACGGGTACCGTTATGTCGAG
>ENA-OXES01000497-OXES01000497.1-human-gut-metagenome-genome-assembly--contig:-NODE-497-length-13769-cov-6.30487_pt1 | contig 13769 bp, 22 predicted proteins | sample MGYA00249829_ERZ652252 | MGnify/ENA primary metagenome ERZ652252 (study PRJEB26925, sample SAMN05826675) | human gut metagenome | biome: ENVO:2100002; feature: ENVO:00000062; material: ENVO:00002003... | reverse complement strand
GGCCTTGATTGTCGGGGCTAAAAAGGCAGAGCAGATTCTCCCCCGTCTTGTAGGTTGCCAGTATCTCCCGTTGCCAGCTTGGCGGCGATGGCTTCTGCAAACTCTGCATATCGCTCCTGTTTGGTCTTTGAATTAGGTTTTTGATGGATTCCGGATTGCTCATCTCGTGCTCGTTTTAGTTCGATTATTAACCAGCGGGCAAAGTGTTGTTGTGCATCGCTGACGCTTTTTCTTGCAATACCCTCGTTTTGAAGTTTACGGATATATGCCTCGATATATAACCTCGATTCGTTCTCGTCGATGTGGTTGTTCATCGATAGCGTTTCTATCCACGTTTGATTTGAGAGTAGTTCTTCACGCAGTTCTGTCAGTGGCTTGTCAACGTCTTTGCCAAAATCTTCTTCTTTTTCTTTGCTTCTCGATAGAGAAGTTTCTTTTAAATCATTATCATTTTCATTATCATTTAAGCCCCCACTGGCTCGTTTGGCCCCCACTGGGTTATTTGGGGTCGAGTGGCTCGTTTGGCTCCCACTGGACTTTGATTTAACCGTTTCAGAGTTTTTGTCATTACCTCCTTTACGCCCGTTGTTCCGGTTTCTCTCGACAATGCCCTGATATTTGAGTTCATCTATCTCGAATTGATTCTTGAAAAACTCAAATGCCATTTCAATGTCCTCCTCTACCGTAACCTCCTCGCCAAGTTGATATTTGAATATTGCTCGAAACAGCCTGCCCAGTTGTTTGTCAGATAATCTCGATATGGGTTTGTAAAATGATTTATAAATCAAAAAGCTGTCTTTCATTTATTCTTAATATTGATAGTTATTCTCTTTTCGTATCATACTTTTCAATTATCATAATTCCTTCTTCTGTTTTATCTCCGTAAACGATATGACAGCCAAACTCATGAACCAATATATCCAAATCTTCTATGGTTTCTATCTCAGTATAGAGATTAAGGGTATTGGTATCTATCATTTCCCTTATAACTGGCAATCTTGACTCAAACAATGAATCTTCTAAACTTCTTAGATAGATGTCTCCTCGTTTAAAGGTATTCATGCTCGATGTTATTAATTTCACCTTTAATGTTTTTGATTTATCGGGATCGTCATTATAATAAAAACGAGCTGACGATAATTGATTGAAATTAACAATAACATGATTATCTTCTTGGAATTTCTTTATTCTATTATGAATATCTACATATTGATCATAGTTGATAATAGACTTTATAAAAAGGTATTCCAAACATAAATCAGATATAACTAATTTTTCTCTGTTTAATTTGTCTTCCGATTCCATATTAAGTTTCAGTAATTGAAAATGCCCACCCGTTCAGGGTCTTGTGCTTGTCAATCTCACCGGTTTTGCATAGCTCGTTTATCTCAGATTTGAGTGACCGGATAACCACCGACTGTATTTCGGTAAAGCTCGCTATGGAGGGCTCCTTGTTATTCTTTTTCTTTTCCTCGACTATCGAGGCGATGATGTGCTTGATGTCTATCATACGGCTTGTTTCTGTTGTTTTTCACGCAAGAATTTGTTGATGAAGTAGATTTGACCTTTACCGGTTACCTTCGTAGTGGTCGTTACCAGTATTGTGCCGTCGGGCTTGTTGATGATCGTTTTCTTTATCTCGAAGAGATTCATCTCCATTGCCCGTTGGGTAGGAAGGTTGTAATTCTCACCTGTCTTGCAGAGGTAGCCCTCATCTCTCAACAGTTGAAACAATCTATTTTGCCCTATCTTGATTCCGTTTTGATTGAGGATTTTTGCCAGCTCTCCAATGAGGCAGGAGCGTTGTGATGTCTCCACCGCCTCGGCAAACAAAACTTTGGGGCGGTTGGCTTCTATCATCTTCTGCTGTTCTTCTATTCGGGCTTGTTGTTCGGCGGCCAACAGGAGGGCTTCACGGAAAGAGCCGGGGACGTGGTGTCCTCCACTTTTTATAGTCTCTTCCATCTGGTTAAAAGCGTTGATGTAGTCGAGTTTGAATTTGAGAGCCTTTTCGCCGGTGAAGCCCATAGCCAGCAAGGTGAAGCCGTCACGTGTCATTACAACAATACGAGAATGCCGTACACCTCCATTCGGTTGTGGAATTTCTATTGATGTGTCAGCAAAATATCCTTTACATTGATTTTCAGCCATTTTACAGCATAATGCGTCAATAGCCTTTAATACATCGCTATGTTCTTTCCCGAACTTTTCAGCGACCAACAAACTGTTTGTCAGTGCTTGGTTGTTCTGACCTTTGAATACAAGATTATTCATAACTGATTAAGATTTGATTTTTCAAGATTATTCCCTGAAATTCAACCTATGCAAGAAGGTGAATTTATGATGTTTTCGTTGTGGCAATATGTGCACATAGATGTCATTGGCGAATAAACCCTACCGCACTTAGGACATATCCAGCCCTGCATACCGACAAATGTCTGCGCTTTTTCGCGTCTCGTCATCTCAATAGCTTTTAAGGCATTATCTTCTGAAACTCTACGGTATATATGCCCGCCTGCGCAATCTTCTACGCTTACCGATTTTATAAATTCTTCTGCTGTCATATCATTTGTTTATTTTAGATTCAACGACTTTGTATTTAATGGGCAATCCGGAGCAGGTGATGGCGAGCAGGGCAGAGTCCCTTTCTTCTTGGTTGCTGCGGGGTCTGTTAAACTCTATCCCGCTCATCTGGCACAACCGCTTCAATTCTTCATGGGTGATCTTGCCGTCTTTCCCTTGCCAGCACTTGCGCAACGGGGATTGCTCCATGACTTGTATTCCGTAATGCCTCAGCATTTCGACTATCTTGCGACCGGTCTCTTGGTTGCGACCTACATGCTCGCCTTTCTTGGCTGCGCTCGCCCGTGTGTCTTTCGGTGACAAGTGCCAGTTGGATTTGTTCTTCCAACCTGCCTCGACATATACCGCCACTCGTTCATCGTTTTTCTTGCAGTGTTCATGAAGTTTTTTTATGCCCTCTACCAACAAGGGGAATGGGCAAACACTCATCTCCATTTTCATTTTCCTTGTGTCCAATACGGAGTAGCCGCTACGCTCCACGTCGGGGTCTATCCCTATCAATACATCGTATTTGTGTTTTCTATTGTATGTGGCCTGTTCTTCCATTATATTTTGTCTTTTTATCAGAAAAGTTTCTTTTGTATCGATTCGCATGATTTGTCCGTGAACAGTTTTCGAAATATGTGGAAAAGGACATCTACGACGATACTGTTACCTGCCATTTTGTACTGCTGCCTGTTGCTTATACCGGCTTCTTGTATTTTGTCTATATCGGTTTCAGATACTCCCATGAGGCGGAAACATTCACGAGGTGTAAGCCTTCTAATATTACCATCATAAACAAAACAATCAGTATTACCGGCACTCCCTGTCGATGTGTGCACTGTGTTTGCTATATCTTTCAAATGGCGGTCAACAACATTACCTTTTTTGTCTCTTGTGTATGAGACGAAAGCAAAATTATTTTGTTCGAAGCTGTGACTCGTAACAGTTGGATACAACTCAAATTTTTTTGTTTTTACATATCCTCTTCCTTTTTGAATTATGTAAGGGTCTGTATGTCTTTGACCGTATTTTGTTGCAATTGTTCCACAAACTCCATTATTTTCAATAAATTGAGGCTTAAAACCACACCCTTCTGAAACTTTTCTATCACAATGTGATATAATTCCATTATAAGTTTTTTCAGGCAAATAATATTTTTCATCTACACACTCTTCCAAAACGTCACTCAATCTCTTTGTAAGTTCAAAAGGTTTCGGGAATTTATACTGCTCGTTATTTGCGAGTATAGACACTACAAAAAACCTCTCTCTGTTTTGTAGCACACCGTAATCTTTGGCATTAATGACTTGCCAAAAATTGGAGTACCCGATACTCTGCAAGTACGAAACCCATTCGTTGAAATAATTGATAAACTTTTTGCTGACAAGTGCTTTCACATTCTCCATGAGCAGGTATTTCGGCATCTTGGTCTCTATCGCTTTCTCGCATTCCCATAACAGGCTGCTGCGTGTCCCGCTGCCTTTCTCCAATCCCGCCTGCTTTCCGGCCGTTGAAATGTCCGTGCAGGGGAAAGAATATGTGAACAGGTCGAAGTCGGGGACTTTTGCCCAGTCTATATGGCATATATCCCCGAAGTTCCTGTCTCGGTATTGAGGATATACGGCATTATGGGCTTGTATGGCGTACTTGTCGATTTCCGACCAGCCGACCAGCTCGTAACCGATTCCGAGCCGGTCGAGTGCCATGCACTGGCTGTCATATCCGCTGAATGCTGTAAAGACTTTTAATTGCATATCTTTCTCTTTTTGTTCGGCAGGCGGGACTCGAACCCGCATGATAGGAGTTTTTCTAAGACTTTCACTTAGTAGTTTTAATTTGTGAGGTTGCGCTCACCGTGCGATACTTTCGTATGCCTAAACTCGGAGGAGAATTGTCAAGCGGTAATTTTTATTTTACGGCTACGCCTCTACAAGCTGTGCCATTGCCAACCTATCTATAAGAGCTACACTTTATCGTATACCAATTCCGACACTGCCGATACCACCTAAAACACTTATGGCTTATTTCTCCCCGCAGTTCCTTCCTCCGTATGGTGCTCGACCACGTACCCGGCTCGGCTTGCGGGGAATGTCTCACATTATGCTCCTATATCAGGTCTATGATTTTGGTTTTCACAATTCCGTCCAACCGCATATCGTTAAGCCTTGTCTCATGTGTTCTTGCATGAGGCGGTTGGCTTCGGTGATGTCTTTGGCGCAGACGAGGTTGTAGTACTTCGTTTCCTTTTCATTGCCGTTGTCATCGATGAATATGTCTATCAACGTGGCTTTGTAGAAGGGCTTGCCTTCTTCCTTCTCGTTGACTATCTCGACGACATTCGAGCGGGTGATAGAGAATACATCGCAATTTCCGTTGTATTGTTCCAGTCCGTTGTATTGTTCCAGTCCTTTGGCTTCGGCCTCGGCGAACAGTTCTACATCGGTGATGAAGTGTTCGATGACTTCTTTCATCTCTCCTTTGCTGTTCTCTTTTTCTACTTTCAGTTTGATTTCGTAAAACATAATGATTCGTATTTAATCTATATTGATTTTAGCATAATGATTCCGATACTATCGCTGTCTTTGCTTTTAACGAGCAAAGATTTATTGCCTTCCGAAAGCTGCATATATGCGTACTCAAAATTGAATAGAGCTTTTTCGATCTTGGAGAAGAACGAAGGATCTATCCGTAACTTTGTGATTCCTTCTGTGCTCTCTTTTAGATGTTCTGAAATTACATTCTCCATTTCAGGGTATTTATAGACTTCGGAGAATGGGTATATAACTTTTTGATTGTCATACAATATACATTCAAACCCCATGTCCGTAACTTGTACCATATCGTAAGAGAGGATAGACTTGTAGGCTTTTGAGCCTATAAACTTGCCATCGAGTTTTTCTATTTCTTCATCGGTGAATGTGGAACATTCGGATAGCTTGTTTTTTACCAAGATATGTGTATCGCATGCATAAGCGCAACCATCTTTAAAATGGATATATGAAAATACAGGTCTGAATGAATAATTATCGCATGCCAAGTCCATTCTTAGGCCTCTGTTGAAATTATGTCTGCGTTTCATCATTTAATTTTTATCGGTTAAAAACTTCTTTGAACTTAGGATTACATGCCGCAGAACGGCGGACATCACAGTCGCTATTTAAGATCTCATTTTTGTCCATTGTATTTCTTATTTAATTGTCTTACTTTATTTCTCATCAATCTTGCCAGCTCTTTATGCCGGTAGTCGTCGGACTTTTCCAACGCTTTTGCCGCTCTTTCCAGCAGGCTGACGATTGACTGTATTTCATAGTCTTTCATGAATTGATTATTTCATTGACTAATTCATCGGCTTCGCATATCCTTTCGGCTATCTTCTTGAAGGTGTTATCATCGGGATATATCCGTCTGATAAACATGGAGGGTTTCTCGAACGGGTTATATACGATGAAATCGCACCAATCGGCTTCAACGCACATGAGTTCGGACATGATTTGGTAATAGTACTTAGGCTCCGTGGACAGGAGGGTATCGTTGTCCTTTATCTTGTGGAAGTATTTGGCGTATGTGGCTGTTCCCACGCTTTTTATCTCGATTACCCCTTTTTCCCGCTTATTCTCATCGTAATAATATCCGTCGGGGCTGGCTGCGAAATGGGCGATGGTGGGGTGTTTGCACAATCCTACCTCGACGACACGGCGACCTGTTTTAAGTTCATATATGTGCCGGGCATCGGGCTCGTTCTCCGTTCCCCATCGCATTTGCTTGGTCGATATGTCGGTTTGGGTGATATAGTCGGAGAAAAAACCATCGTCGTTTACCATAGCCGGGTTGAGCATGCGCTCTCCCGCTACTTGGTAAATATAGTTCATGGCGCATTCTCCGACCCCGTTGCCGCTCCGGTTCGTTTTCATCAGGTCGCCTATGCGGCTTCCCGTGAAACAACCGAGGCGTTTCCTGTACCATTCAAGAGTCCTTTGCGCTTCCATCGTCGAACAGTGTCTGTTTAGTTCCTTCCTGATTGATTCCCTCTTTGACACCGGCTGCTTCTCCGGCTATATCTTTGAATTTGCTGCTTTTCGTGCCTCGGTATGGCTTCATGAGTTCTTCTACCGTTGTGTCACCGTCTTTGAGCGACTGGTCAATGCCGGACAGCAACGCAATCTCATTTCCTCGAATCTGGTTAATTGTCTGCTTTCCGCACAACTTGATTACCTCTTCCTCGGTAATACCATACTCGTTTTTGAAAAACGCAATCCACTTCGCCCTTGTCTTTTTGAGCTTATCTTCGTCGGACAGGTCGCCAGTAATGAAACTTTGAGCTGCTTGGTAGACTTTATCGGTGATGCTTTTTGGAATAACCGAAAATACGGCGTTTCGATAGGCTATTGCGTTTGCGGCATTGCCAGTTACGGTTATCATGTCGTTTGGATACCGTTTCCCGTTTTTGTCAATGATAGAGCGACGAACCTCAAAAGCACTTGCCACGTTTTTCTCCAAGTCCCAAGCTGTGCCACGGCTTACCACTTGCGTGTCTGTAATCTGAACCACCTTTGCCTCGGTGCGCATATTCCCCCAGTTTGAAACGATTATTTTCGCCAAGTGAACAGATGGCCCAGTAATAGGTTTGTTACCTCTTGGTAGCGCATATCCACACGATTGTGCCGTTTCTTTATCGAGGGTAGCCATAACGATAGAGTCATCAAGACTACGACGCATATCCCGAGGATATTTTTTCGCCGTGGCTACTTGGGTGTCTACATTTGCTCTTTCGAGAGCGTCTATTTGCATGACTTGTGGCTGTGCTTGAACCTGTAATACTTCGTACTCTGACATATTTTTTTGTTTAAAGGGTTATGTTTCTTTTTATACACCGCATATCCTCCCGGACGGGCGGTGTATATGCTTGATTTATATGGAATTATAGTTTAAAACTCACATTTAATATTAGCTCTATCCTAGTTCTGTGAGTATATCGGCGGGCGTGTTGGGATTCCTCGCCGCATAATAGCGGACATACCATTCGCTGTCCTTCGCTAGTTCCGTGAGCACATCAACGGGAGTGTTTGGATTGCCTGCCGCATTCATGCGGACATCTCTGTCGCTATCATTTGCCAATTCAACGAGCACATCGACGGGCGTGTTGGGATTACCTGCCACATTACTGCGGACAGCCCAGTAGCTATCCTTCGCTAATTCTGCGAGCACATCGACGGGCGTGTTGGGATTCCATGCCGCATTACTGCGGACAAGCCATTCGCTATCCTTTGCCAGTTCTGCGAGCACATCGGCGGGCGTGCTGGTATTTCCTGCCACATCATTACGGACAAGCCATTCGCTGTCCTTCGCCAGTTCTGCGAGTACATCAAAAGGCAAGTTGGGATAACCGGCCACTACCCTGCGGACATCACTGTTGCTATTTAAAATCTCGTTCTTGTCCATTATACTCTTATTTATTTACCTGATTATCAATAGTTTTTTTTATTTCTTATTTGTTTGTTGTTGCCCTGAAAGAGCCATCGACGACAATGCGAACAGGGATATGCTTATTACCAGTTGCCAAAGGTTGGCGTTGATGAGTGAAGCGACTACCCCGAATATCGAGGAAAGCATCAGCAGTATGGCGAGCAGGGTAAATAACTTGTAGAATATCATGACTGTTATATTTGGAAATTACCGTTAAACTCAAATTCTTCATTCCCGTATTCGTCGAATACGGTTACCGTGTATTCCGTATCGATGTAGCCACTACCAGAAGATGGCGTGAAATAGTCGCCATTGTCCCACTCTTTGTGATTGTATGCATTGTAATGAATGCGGACATCGACGTATTTGTCTATCAAATCTATTTCATGGTCTATATCTTCGCCGAAATAGCGGTCGTTTATATTTTCTTTTATATGGTCGTCAAGAAAATTTTCTACCTCGCCTTGTATGGTTTCCAGTTTCTGAATATCGGATTTTACCATATCGATAGCCGTTTTGTAGATGTCCGTGGCATCGCACATGAGGTCGTTCCGGAATTCCCGCACGCTTGCCCAGTCTTTCGGGTCACAATCTTCGAGGTAGGATTTGGCTATTTCTTCCTCGTTCATCGATAGTATCTGGCTAGCGACCTCGTAGTTTTCTACCCCGCCTCCTAGATAAAATTCCTTACATTTCAATTTGTAAGGGGAGTTGTCGTATTGGTAGTTGAAATCTTCTCGTGCCCGGTCGTATCGTTCCTCGATTGCCGACCGTGGGATAATACAGGTTGTGTTCATGTTCACAGGTTTATTTAATTTCGTTCCCCTGCAACAGATGACTGTTTTCCAACCCGAATCCGACGGGCAGGGGAAATATAGGGTAATGGAAAGCTGTCTGAACTATTCTTGCCTAGAAAGGCAATCCCTTTCTCTCTCCATTTTTTTTGTTCGTTTCTATTTTACTGAACTTGGTGAAGCGTGCCCGGTTGCCGAATTGCCGGATATTACTTACACGTCACGACTTCGTTACTTCACCCCGACCCGTCGCAAGTCTCGGCGTTTCCGCTATTGCGACTCTCGGTGTTCTTCACGTACGCCAACATGTCAATGAGCTTTTTTGTGGGGAGGCGGGAATCGAACCCTTGCTCGATCCGAAGAACCGATACCCAACATACTGGTTCTTTTATTCGGTTGCTCTACCGTTGAGCTACTCCCCTTATTGTCGTTATTTCTTTTTCCTGTGGTGTAGTTCTAATGCAAGTTCAGCATCGACTATGATTTTACGCCCTATTTGCGTGACTGCCTTGTCTATAACTCCGCTTTCCTTTATCTTGATTGCGGTTCCTTTGGAGCAGGAGAACAACTCACACAGACCTTTCAGCCCATATACGTATTTTTTAGCTGTGTGTTCCTCTTTACGGGTGTCATTCTTTGGCATACAATTTTCGAGGACTTGCATGAACTCACTAACCGTGAGTTGCCAAATGGGTGTGTCGGAGCGTATCATATTGTTTTGATTTTATCGTTTGCTTAATATTTCTCTAATGTTTCAATCGTTTTGTTTATCCTACCATCTTGTGTGAGACGATTCCGCCCTTTTTTAGAGCAAGCTCCCTTATGCGTTCTGGCTGTTCTCCGTCCGTGCGGAAGTTTATCGCCCCATACACTGTGCGGTCTGTACAACCTACCTCGGCGGCTATCTCTTTGATAATCTTTGATGGTAAACTGATGTATTTTACTTTTCTCATTGCTTTTTTACATTTAATCGTTTATATTTGCACATTATGGTTTTTGTTTCAATCTTGAAACGGATTCGTTTCAATTATTACAGAGGCAAAGATACTAACAGTTAGCAAAAACACAAACTATTTTCTTTTAAAAGTTAGTATAATAACATTAATTAACTAACAGTATTATGGAAGGCTGGGAAAGAATAAAATTAATTATTGAAAAAGAGGGATTAAATAAAAACTCTTTTAGTGCAGCAATTGGATTGAACAATAATGTCACAATCACAAGAATTATCAATGAACATCGATCACCATCACGTTCAACATGTGAAAAAATAGTTAGTGCTTTCCCAAAATACAAATTAGAATGGTTGTTGTATGGAGAAGGAGAAATGCTAAGCAATAATTCAGGAATTATCGGGAACAATAATAAGGGCAATATCTATCGAGGAGATTTTAATAATAACATCTCTATATCATTGCCGGAAAAAGGTACTCAAAAAATTATTGACCCTGACGGAACAGTCACAATAGAGAATACTAGTTCAGGCGTCCAAAATAACCTGAACGAAATAGACATGCTTAATCAAAGGATACAATACCTCGAAAGAATCGTTAGTGGACATGAGGCTACAATAAAGTCTCTTGAAACAACAATAAAATCCAAAGATGATTTAATATATATTTTGAGGAGTTCATTAGATAAACAAGATTAGATGGTTAACAATCGCAATATACTAAATAATTTCTTAATATAAGAAAAACTAATGTAATAGTAAAGTCATGAAAGAATTAATTAAGAAAATACTTAGTGAGAAAGATGCAAAAGAAGGTCTTCATGTGAGAATGATCGCAGAAAGAATATTAATGAGTGGAGCTTCCGGTGATATGTCAATTGACGAAGTTCTAAGGAAAGTTACTCAAATATTAAATAGAGAAGTTAAAAAGAAAAACGCTGCTGATAAAGATTTTGCAAGAGTAAAAAATCCAAAGACCGGTAAATTTAGAGCTGGTGTATATAAGTTGAGGATAAAAAAGAAAGAGCCTCTCCCCATTCCTATTATTGATGAGAAACAAAATAAAGATGTAATTTTGAAAGAAACAACAACTTCCCAATCCCAAAAAACAACGACAAACTACATGGGAAAAGCAGGAGAATATGCAGTTATGTCAGAACTATTATTTCGTGGATATAATGCAAACAATATGAGCGTTGATGAAGGGGTGGATATTGTTGCAAGTAAAGACAATGTATTTTTCTTTGTTCAAGTAAAAGCCACAGAATTAAAAGGGAATTATACAGCTCACACTCAAATAAAAGTAAATAGATTCGACGCTTTTATAAATACCCAAATAAGATACATTATAGTAGTGCGCTGTAAGGAGAATAACGCTTACAAAAATATATTCTTTACTTTCTCTAATAGCGACATTGAACAATTCAAATTTCACAAATGCGTAAACACGTCTGACGATTACATCTATATTAAAATACGATTTGATGTGGATACGCATAAACCTGTATTATATCATGAAAATAAAAGTCTTGATATGAGTTTCTTCATGAATCGATTTCAACTATAACACAACATAATTATGAGAAACCAAATACTATTATTTTCCCTATTATTGATAATGACATCTTGTACATCATACCTTGTACAATATCAGGTATATACTGTAAAAAGCGATCTAAAACAAGGTAATGGATCTCTTAAATATGAAAACGAAGATTGCATATTACATTATAACTTGTGGGCAGAAGGTGGCAATCCGGGATTCGTAATGGAAAACAAGACTGACAGTGATATATTTGTATTGATGGACAGGTCGTTCTATATACACAACGGCATTGCCTATAATTATTATAACAACAGGGAGATAACAGAGGGATATGCTTCTACATATCACGAAAGCATAAATATTGACGGGAAAGTCATATATCCCTATTATTCAATTTTTAGTCCGATTGATGCAACAAAAAAAGTTGGATATAGTACTAATCACGTTTCTTCCATAACTGTAAAAGAAGAGCCGGTAATATGTATTCCTCCTCATTCAGCAAAATATATTCCTGTATATTATAGAATAAGTGATGAGACACTATATCAAGATGGGGAAACGAAAATTGAAAATTCTCCATATATATTTAGAAATAGAATTTCGTACTCATTAAATGACGATGATTACATCAAACATATAGAAAATAAATTTTGGGTGTCAGACATAGAGGACATTAAACCCAATCCCCAAAAAACAGTCAATTCCGTAAAGGAAAACAAGGACAAGAACAATCGTGCCTCGGTCAATAAAATATTATCAGAAAGTCCTAATAAATTCTATATTGAATATTATGAATAAACCGCCTCTCTTAAAAGCAGAAGAATACGATGTTTATTGATATGAAAACAAGGCTGACATCATTACTCTTGTTATTTGCATTGTGTTGCCCCGCTATAACTTCCGGCGAGCAACCGAACAAAAAGGAAAAACAAAAAACCGTAACTGTATATATCTGCACTGGGCCAAAAGCCAAAAGATTCCATGCCCACAGAAACTGCCGAGGATTAAACAAGTGTAGTGCAGAAATAGTCGCTATATCCTTAGACAAAGCTCAAAATAACGGATATACACCTTGTAAAATTTGCTATTGATATGAGATTTAACCGAATTTTCCTGCTAAACCACATTAGTGCCAACGAATCTTATCTGCGTATGAGAGTTCAGTGGAAAGGGAATACCGTGGTACTGAATCTTGGTTACAGAGTAGAACGAGCTAAATGGAACTCCGATACACAACGAGTTAAGAACGGCACTACTCATGGGAAAAAGAAAGTACCTGCCTCAAACATAAATAGGGAAATATCACGCTACGAGATGGCAACCGATAAGTTATTCGCAAGGTACGAAATGGAAGGAGTATTACCAAGTGAGAAAGATTTCCGAGACGCATTGATCCGAGAAATTAGAGGAGAATATAAACATGCGGAGAAGGATAATCCTCATATAATTTTTGTGCAGGCGTTTAACAAATACCTTTCTGATAACAGAAATAATTGGGCGTTGTCCACTTCGGATAAACGAAAGACTTTATTGAAGCATTTGATCGATTTCAAATCTGATATACAATTTTCAGACTTGTCAGAAAATGGGATTTCGGATTATCTCCAATTCTTGCTATCCAATGGAATGAGGAACACGACAGTAAAACGTCAGAACGGATTTGTAAAAAGTTTCCTAAGATGGGCTAAGGCTAATGGATATGATACCGGAGATGCCTCTTTAACACACTCGGTCAAGTTAAGAGACACTCAAAAGAAAGTAATATACCTTGAATGGGACGAATTGATGAAGCTGTTTTCTTTCGAGTTCCCCGAGAGCATGAAACGACTTGAAGTTTCAAGAGATGTTTTGTGCCTATGCTGCTTCACTTCGTTGCGATTTAGCGACGCAAAGAACTTGAAAAAGTCAGACGTTTACGATAATTATATATCTGTCACAACAATAAAGACCTCAGATACTGTGAAGATAGAGCTTAATAAATATTCCCGCTCGATACTTGACAAGTACAAGAATTCACAGGGGGTATATGCAATTCCTACTAACAGCAATCAGATAACCAATAAAGACATTAAACAGATAGGGGAACTTTGCGGGTTAGATACCCCAATAGGCCTCACGTACTATATAGGGAATAGGAGGTATGATGAAGTAAAACCTAAATATGAACTTTTAACTACACATTGCGGTAGGAGAACATTCATTTGTAATGCTCTTATGCTTGGTATACCTCCTCAAATTGTTATGAAGTGGACTGGACATAGCGACTACAAGGCGATGAAACCCTATATCGAAATTTCAGATTCGGCAAAAAAGAATGCCATGAAGCTATTCAACAGATAAAAAGAAGTACCTATTTCAGTACCATTAATCAGTAATCTATTGAGAAGCAATATATATCGTGGAGCTGGAGCTGTCTCTTATACACATCTCCGAGCCCACGAGACAC
>ENA-OXES01000495-OXES01000495.1-human-gut-metagenome-genome-assembly--contig:-NODE-495-length-13811-cov-8.57488_pt1 | contig 13811 bp, 9 predicted proteins | sample MGYA00249829_ERZ652252 | MGnify/ENA primary metagenome ERZ652252 (study PRJEB26925, sample SAMN05826675) | human gut metagenome | biome: ENVO:2100002; feature: ENVO:00000062; material: ENVO:00002003... | reverse complement strand
GAGATTAGCGAGTGTCTCGTGGGCTCGGAGATGTGTATAAGAGACAGGTTTTATACCATATTGGGAGTGGGTTCCATGTATCAGGGATTGAATGATAAGTTTTCGGCGAGCGCATCCTATCGTGCCGGTCTGTCTTTCCCCCTTTACAAGGGGTTATCCATCAGCGGGGACCTCGGATACCAGCATATCGAGGCTTTTGATAACAAAGATGAGGTCATCCCGAAACGCCTGTACGCATTGCAGGCACGTGCAAATCTGGAATATCAATTTACCAAGAAGTTCGGCATCTTTGCAACAGGTGGATATGGGGTAACCAGATTCTATAATAAATCGAGCAATTACGATAAGGGAGCTATTATCGAAGCGGGTATTGTTCTTTTCTAAACTTATTCACCACAGAGGACGCAGAGGACACAGAGGTTTACTATTTTTTATTCACTATAGAGTAACACAGAGTCTCATGTATTTAGAATCGTATTTATCGCTCTGTTTTACTTGTAGAAAGAAAAAAAACTCTGTGTCCTCTGCGTCCTCTGTGGTGAATAAATTCAGAAACGTGCAACTTTGAGCATACTGATTACTAATTATACCTTTTCTTTTATCAGACCGGTACGATAAGCAACGAGCAATTTCTTCAAATCCTGTATTTGAGTCACCAGTTCTTTTCCTTTATCGGTATCTTTCACCATCATCCGTTGCGAATTGAATTCCAGGACAAAGTTGGTAGATTTGATATCAAGTCCCTCTTCGATAGCTTTCTGGCGAGACTGGAAAGGTTCGTGCTGTACAAGCTGCATACCATGAGAGTGATAAACAAGCGTATATCCCGCAATTCCCGTTTCCGGCTGATAAGCTTTTGAGAATCCGCCATCAATAACGAAAAGCTTGCCATTGGCTTTCATTGGCTGTTCTCCCTGAATCGTTTTCACAGGCACATGACCGTTGATGATATGCGAATGAGGACCGGAAGCTCCAAACTCTGCCAAAATTTGATCGCAGACATCTTCCCGGTTACGCAATGTATAATAATAACCTTTCTTCTCTTTATGCAATTCTTTATCTTCTACGAAATAACGCTCAAAGGTCGCCATCTTATCCTTATCGAACAAGGGAGCTTCCGGACCACACCACATATACCAAATGTAATCCATAGCAAATTCCTTATCCTCCTCCCCTTCTTCATCGAAATACGCAGTACGAATCAGTTGATCGGCTTTATCCAGCAATTTACGCCCCCAATATTCCTTACCACGTATTTTGACATGCTTAAAGCTGCCATCCTCATTCAGAGGGACAGAAGCGTGATAAAGAAGATTCGAATTTGACACCAGATACATTCCGCCATAGGTAAACAGGCAACGCATGTGTTTCTTCAGCTTTTCACTATTCATAAATGAATAATGAATCTTTTCTCCCAATTCGCGTTCTTCTTCCGTCAACCGGTAAGGATCGGCAGGATCTACGGTAGGGAAGTTGGTATCGCGCAAAGCATATTCTTTTCCTTCGTATACAAAGACGCCACGTTCAAAATCAATCTTCTCCAGCAGTTTGCGGTTGGTCATCCCAAACTCCGGACGACGGTCAATAATTTCGGCTTCCAGCTTAAACTGGATAATGGTAATGGCTTTATGCATTTGAGTTATCAAGCGCAGAGTCTTCTCATTATAATGAGCGTCGGCAAAATTCATCTTCGGCATGAAGATGGTGCAAGGATCATCGGCATACGTATCCATTGCAAAAGTAGCCAATGGAAGCAGATTGATTCCGTATCCGTCTTCAAGCGTGCCCAGGTTGCCGTAGCGCATGGACATACGTATCACGTTGGCAATACAACTATCGTTACCGGAAGCTGCACCCATCCAGAGAATATCATGATTTCCCCATTGAATATCGAAGTTATGGTAATTGCACAACGTATCCATGATGATATGCGCGCCAGGACCACGGTCGTAAATATCGCCTACGATATGAAGAGAGTCAATAGTCAGACGCTGAATCAGATTGCACATAGCGATAATGAAATCGTCGGCACGCTTGGTAGTGATAATCGTGCTGATAATTACATTGATATAAGCATGCTTGTTCGGCTCGATGGAAGATTCGTGCAATAATTCCTGAATAATATAAGAGAACTCGGCAGGCAGCGATTTACGAACCTTCGAACGGGTATATTTGGAAGATACATTCTGACAGACCTTCACCAGTTGGTTCAGGGTAATCAGATACCAATCATCCAGGTCCTTTTCACGGGCTTTCACTAATTGAAGTTTCTCTTCGGGATAGTAAATCAACGTGCAGATTTCTTTCTTTTCAGCCTCGCGGAGAGTGTTGCCGAATATTTCATTTACTTTACGTTTTACCGCACCTGAAGCGTTTTTCAGTACGTGCTGAAAAGCCTCGTATTCTCCATGAATGTCAGTCAGGAAATGCTCTGTCCCTTTAGGTAGATTTAAGATAGCCTCCAGATTGATTATTTCCGTACTAGCATCGGCAATCGTAGGAAAACTTCGGGAAAGCAGTTGCAGGTAACGGAGATCGCCCACAATGCTTTCAGGAGTTATGTTACTTTGAGCAGTCATTTTATTTACTATTTTACTATTTACAATTTACTAGTTACTAATTACGATCCAGCAATATACTATTCTCAATTTAACAAGAACATCAACAACACTTGGGCGATAATTACCCGCAGGAACATACATAGCGGATAAACAGTCGCATAGGCTACGGATGGGTTGTCGCCGGGGATTGTATCGTTTACATAGTTCAGTGCCATCGGATTTGCCATACTTCCGCACAACATACCGGATACAGAACCGAAATCGATCTTCATCATCTTGAAAGCCACGAATCCAACCAATACAGTTGGAATGATAGTCAATCCGACTCCCAAACCAATCCATAATAAGCCTTCCGGACGGAATACGGTATCGAAAAAGTGAGCTCCGGCATCCAGTCCCAGACAAGCAAGGTACATGGAAAGTCCCAAGGCACGCAACATCAGGTTCGCGCTACGGGTGGTATAGGTAATCATGTGTATCCGTGGTCCAAAAGTCCCCAGAAGGATACCGACAATGATCGGTCCGCCCGCTAATCCCAACTTCACAGGAGTACTGACACCCGGAAAAGAGAAAGGAATAGCCCCCAGTGCCAAACCAAGCACGATACCGATAAATATAACAACCAGATTGGGCTCTTTCAAGCTTTTCACGGCATTTCCCAATACTTTCTCCACATTCTGGATAGCAGCAGCCTCGCCCACCACTGTCAGGCGGTCGCCCAACTGAAGTATCAATCCCGGAGTAGCAAGCAGTTGCACCCCCGACCGGTAAACACGGCTGATGTTAATTCCGTAATGGTTTCTCAACCGGAGTGCACCGAGTTTCTTACCATTCAGTTCGGGACGGGTGACAACGATACGCTGCGAGATCAATTCGCTGTCAATCGCATTCCAGTCAATGTCCTCTTTATTCCAATCCGTATTTTCCTGTTCACCAAAAAGTACCGTCAGGGCCAAAGCGTCTTTTTCCGCAGTTATCACCAGCAGACGGTCGCCTTCTTTCAGAATCTTGTCTGAAGTCGGAATACTGACATGTCCGTCACGCCACAAACGGGATATGACAAACTTTGGGTAACTCATACGAGCTATATCCTTGATACTTTTATTGAAAATAGCAGGATTGTGTACTTGAAACGCTGCAATATAAGTTTTGTTCGCATCGTCTTTCTCTTTTATCTCCAAGTCTTCTTTGCGAACCAATACTTTACGGATTAATAAAACGGCAAGGATTACGCCGACTACTCCCATCGGATAGGCTACCGCACATCCTAAAGCAGGCGTACTGCTGTTTATTCCCATCTGTTTCAGAGTTTGTTGCGCAGCTCCCAATGCCGGAGTGTTTGTCGTTGCTCCACAAAGGATGCCCACCATATCAGGAAGAGAGACACCCGTTGCATAACTAGCCACCACCGTCAACAACGTTCCCAGCAAAACGACTCCCAACGCCAACATATTCAGCGTTACCCCTCCTTTACGGAAAGAGCTAAAAAAACCGGGACCGACTTGTAGCCCGAGGGAATAAACGAAAATGACCAGTCCGAAACTTTCTGCATAGTTTAACATCTGCGGATCGACCGAAAGCCCGAGATGGCCGGCCAGGATACCCGCAAAAAAAACAAAAGTGACTCCCAGGGAAACTCCCCAGAAATGCACTCTTCCCAAGCCCAAACCAATGGCAGAAATCAGTGAAAGTACCACAACAGCCTGTAAGGCAGAATGTTCGATGAATAGACTATATAACCACTCCATGTATATAAAAACTAATAGGGCGCAAAGATAAAAACTATTTAGTCCGGTTCAAAACTTTTAAGCTTTCATTTCGCGCCCTAATTATACCCTGATTCATATATCCTGAAATCTTATTGATTACCCTTTTACACTGTTACCTGTTATTTTGTTTCTAATATCTGTTATATTTCTATCTTAACAATCTTATCCTTTCTCTTTTTACCCGCATCTTGTTATCCTTCCAACGATGCTTTTTTACCAGTTTCTTCCTTTACGCTTACCTATCTCTTTATCTTTTTCTAATTTCTTTATCTCTCCTAATTTCTTAACCTTTTCTTATTTCTTCCTGCTTCACGTTTCTTCCTGCTTTACGTTTCATCTTTTCCCTTGAAACTCCACAAAGTTATTTCGTCCGTCCAGATAACCGCTCAATCTGTTTCCACCGATATATACATCATCCAGGTATGAAACATCATTCGGTCCGTATGACATACGAATGGAAGTCTGTGCATAATTTTCCCAACTCCAACGGAAATTATATTCATATTGATCGACTGCTCCATTAGGATATTCCACCCGTATATAGTCGATTCCGGTACGGTCTAAAAAGAAGTCCAGTTCCTGACGGCAATAGTTACCGTCCATGTCGCGGTAGAAACTAACCCAGGTACGACTACATAAATCAGCCGAACGGTTATAGTACCCTGCACCATTATTATCATCATCATAGAAACTATCTATTTCCACTTCGCAAGAGGTAAAACTTACCATCAATATAGCCATCAACGCCAAACCGAAGTATTTAAATGTGCTCGTTTTCATATTCCTTTATTTTTAATGGTTCTCTAATTATTATATATCATTTATCTTTCGATAGAACAAAAGTAGAGAATGAATTTTCCCCATGAAACTGAAAACTCCTACTTATCAGGAGGAAATTGCCTAAATCTAGGAGTAAATCCCTCCGGCGAAGTCTATTTCAAAGAATTCTTGTATCTTTGCCTCTTGCTAACAACACATGAAATTATCCGTCGCATGAAGTCTATCAAATCACATATCACCCAATTATTGAAGTCCCTCAATGAGGGAGTATTCGAAAAAGAGCATACCATCGCACTGTCTCTGCTATCCGCCATGGCAGGGGAAAGTATCTTTCTGCTGGGCCCTCCGGGAGTAGCCAAGAGTTTGGTAGCACGCAGGCTAAAACTGGCATTTAAAGGCGCAGATGCTTTTGAGTATCTGATGTCCCGCTTCAGTACACCGGACGAAATATTCGGTCCCGTCTCCATCTCAAAATTGAAGGATGAAGATACGTACGAACGCATTACAAAAGGATACCTGCCGACAGCATCAATCGTCTTTCTGGATGAAATATGGAAAGCCGGCCCTGCTATCCAAAATTCCCTTTTGACGGTAATCAATGAAAAGATATACCGCAACGGACAATTTACAGTGCGTGTACCCCTGAAAGCATTAATTGCCGCTTCCAACGAACTGCCGGCAAAAGGTGAAGGACTGGAAGCCTTATACGACCGTTTCCTGATCCGTCAGTTTGTCGGATGTATCGAACAGGAATATGCGTTCGATCAGATGATTTCTTCTACGCGGGAGATAGAACCTGAAATCCCTGAAAAGCTCCAGGTGAACGATGAATTATACAATCAGATACAAGTTGAAAGCGAAAAAGTAGGCATTCACTATACCATCTTCGAGCTGATTCACAATATCAAACGAGAAATTGAACAATATAATACAGGACGGGATGAAAACACCCCTCCCATCTATGTATCCGACCGCCGCTGGAAGAAAATAGTAGGTCTGCTCCGCACATCGGCCTATCTGAATGAATCTCCGGGAATTCATTTCTCCGACTGCCTGTTGATGAGCGCCTGCCTATGGGATGAAATTTCGCAGCTCCCCATTATCGAAGAGATTGTAGAACAGTCGATAGCACGAGGCATCAACACCTATCTGTTAGGAGAAAAACGGTTGGAACAAAAATTGGACACACTGAAAGAAAACATGAAGTCCGAACACAGCCTGCGTGAACTTAGCGATCCGGGAATCCAGGTCGTAGACACCTTCTATCATCGCATAGAAGGTTATCACATTGCCGGAAACCTACTCATATTTGCTTCCGATTACCAGTCTTTGAAGAAAGACAGCAACCGGCTGTTTTATATCCAACAGGATAAATTCCGTCCGGTCAACAAAATCCTGAAAGCCTACGATTTTGTAAAGAACAGAAATATCGCGCAAAAGAATATCTATTCCCTCCGAAAAGGAAGACGGTCTGTTTTCGTCAACAATCAGGAATATCCGTTACTATGTTATGACAATTGCGACCCTTTGCCTGCACAACAGGATGGCAACACTCCGTTCGAATTTACATTGCAGGAAGTGATCGACTTGCTGCATCAAATGGAAGTGGAATATAAAACAATCTCCGAGCGGGAAACAGCATATACAAAGGAGCATCTCTTCTTAAGCTCATCGCAAAAAAGCAAGATCAAACGAATTTTAGGAGAGACTGCACATATCATAGAGAATTACCGGAACGAACTCCGCATCATCGCTCATGCCCATGAACAAGAGAACAGAGAGTATTAGGCTCAAACACCTGCAAGACATTTATTATGAAAAATTGCAGGGAATAGCCTACGATGTGTACGACGAACAACTGCACAACCTGATTATCCGTCCCGAAGAACTGGATGCGGACATTCACCGGTATTTTCGTCACACGCAACCCTCCCTGCAAGATTTCTACTCCCACTACGCGTCGCAATGGGAATACTTTCATGAAATGGATGAAGCATCCGACGCCAAGTTTCTCCAATTCCTGAAAAACAGCGCCTACCCGTTCTCGATGAAATATCACCTGGTAGACCTCAACGTAAAATACTACCTCCAACGTTTTGACGCAATCAGCCCGCGCTCTAAAGAATGGAAAGCGTTGCGGACTCTCTTCTTCGACAAATGGCACACACTGCTCTCGAACAACGAGTTCAACTATCAGATGGAACATATCGAGCGGCTTTGTGATGATTTTTACCGTCTTCAGCTATCACTTGCCAAAAATCTTCCGGTACGTGGCGGCTCACGCCTCGTCTGGTTACTCCGCAACCATAAACAGATAGCAGAACAAATTTTAGAATACGAAGAAACGATCAAACGAAATCCCGTTATCCGTGAACTGGTAGAAATCTTGGGCAAGAAACACCAAAGCAGCCAGAAACGTTTCAAAATGACTGCCGGTATTCATCGGGAACAAATTATATCTCATGCCACCCGAAGTGATATTGCAGGTATTTGCGAAGGAAACGACTTAAACAGCCTTCTTCCCTTGGAATATTGTTATCTGGCCGAAAAAAGTCTGCAACCCATTTTCTTTGAGCGTTTCATTGAGAAGAGATTGCAAGTCATCGACTATCAATCACACGAAAAGCAAACCATCAACGACAAGAAAACAATAGGGAACGAAGTTTCCGAAGAAGCCGAAGGCCCTTTCATTGTTTGCCTGGACACTTCCGGTTCCATGGCAGGCGAACGGGAAAGAATCGCGAAATCCACCCTACTTGCCATTGCCGAACTGACGGAAGTGCAACATCGAAAATGTTACGTCATCCTGTTTTCCGATGATATCGAGTGCATTGAAATCACAGACTTAGGCAGCAGTTTCGACCGCCTGGTCGATTTCTTATGCCAATCCTTTCATGGCGGAACTGATATGGAACCTGTCATCACGCATGCTTTGCGAAAGATCAGCGAAGAAGGATATATGGAAGCGGACATTATCACCGTATCGGACTTTGAGATGCGTCCTGTCGATCAACTACTATCCCGAACCATCGAACACGCAAAAGCGAAACAGACAAAGATGTACGCTATTTCTTTAGGTGGCAAGAGTGCCGAGACCAGCTATCTGAAATTATGTGATAAATATTGGGAATATAGCATTCAAAACGCCGAAAGTCTTAATAAAAATAGAAACGAGGAATCAAATATTTAATCAATGTTATAAAACATCTCTTTTTTCTTGTTTTATTTGCAAAGTTGACAGAAGTCCGTATATTTGTACTGTGTTTTTCATAGTATTAGATTTAAGGTTAACAAAAAGATTGGCTGTCTGGGATAGATAGCCTTTTTTTATGTCCTTTTCTTACGTCAAATATACCGTCACTATCCCATCCGGATGTTTACCCTATCCCATGAAGATACCGTCACTATAATAAGCGGATAGCGTCAATATGTTTCAAGTTCCCATTCCATCGATAAAAATTAAAAGCTTTCGAAAAAAAATTCTTCCGTTTAACATTTGAAACATAGCAGGTTATCTCATTTTACAAAAAACAGGTAAAAAAAATCTTGCTAAAAGATTTGCGTAGTCCAAAAGTTCCCCCTATATTTGCACCGCATTTGAGAGAGAATGCGGGTTCAAGGAAGTTTGGGTGAGTGGCTGAAACCACCAGTTTGCTAAACTGACGTACGGGTAACCGTACCGGGGGTTCGAATCCCCCAGCTTCCGCAAAATTCTCTAAATAAAAAGAGCTAAGTTTTATAGACTTGGCTCTTTTTAAATTCATCAACAAACGGTGGGTTCGTCTAACGGTTAGGACACATGCCTCTCACGCATGTAATACGAGTTCGATTCTCGTACCCACTACTATCTGATTATCAGCCTCTTACTAACAAGTAAGGGGCTTTTTTATTGCCTTATATCTATATCAAAGTATCGTTTTTAGGCGTTATAAACGGGTATTATTAAGGAAAATGGTGCAAATTTTGCGCAAATTTTCATCTCGCATAATATCGCGCTATCCCATTAATGTACCTACCTATAAAGAAAAAGAGGAAATGCAGCTAAACTACATTTCCTCTTTTTCTTTATAGATCTCAAAGTAAGATTCTTTATCTATTCTCAACCGGACTCTTTCTTCCCTCTTCTGCCCAGCCAGGTTTACGAACAAGTTGAAATACAGTTGACTGAAAGAAAGGTTGGAACGATCATAGGTTATATCAAACGTCCAGGTTCTACGGAAAGAATCGAAAGTAGCGAATGGTTGCTCACCTCCTTTACACATAAACACTTCCGGGAAAGACGTAGGCGGATAAGGCTGGAATAAGCCCGCTAATTGGGCATACACATAGTCAATCATCCATTCGTCTCCCGTCAAGGTCAATTCCCCTTTCAAGCGGAGTTTGATTGCATAACTGGCAGTCACGTCAGACGAGGTATAAACAGGGACTTGGCTTTCTACCGGATAGTTACCGTCTTTATATCCAAGACTCATCGTTAGTTTAGACCGGCCGACGCCATTAAATCCATCTACTTCCTGATCCGCCGACTGATTTTTCAGGTTAATCATAAATGTCAGTTTACCGAGAGTCGGGTCACCCGGATATTGCGCAAGCGTGTCCAACACATAATCTTCGGTATTATAACTTCGGGCTATCAAATCTCCCTTTCCTGCCTCCAAAGCCGGACCGCCTCTTTCCACATCCACGTTGCCAACCGGATAATAAATAGCATCATTATCCCTTACGCAGCCACTCAAACAAAACAGCAACACTGCCAAGCCTATTATCTTATTCATAATCACCTTACTTCTTGATTTTGCGGACAAATATACATCTTTTTTATACCACCCTTGATTTATGTCAACCGTTTTTAGTATTTTTGCACACATCAAGACAGAAAAGACATGGATACACTATTAAGAGAGACTGTAAATGCTGTTGTCAATTCCCGCTTTCCGGAGATGAGTATAGAAGGAAGACGGCAGATAGAAAGCATACTGATTCGTGAAGAATTCCCCAAAGGAGCCATAGCGCTAAACGAGGGAGAAGTAGCCCACGAACTTGTTTTTGTCGGAAAAGGCATGCTTAGGCAGTACTATTACAAAAACGGGAAAGACGTGACCGAACATTTCTCATACGAAGGATGTATCGTGATGTGCATTGAAAGTTTTCTGAAACAAGTACCCACCCGGCTAATCGTGGAAACTCTTGAACCTTCCATTATTTACTTATTCCCCCGCGACATGATACAAAAATTAGCGAGGGAAAACTGGGAAATCAACATGTTCTATCAAAAGATATTGGAATACTCTTTAATTGTATCACAGGTTAAAGCAGACTCCTGGCGTTTCGAATCCGCTCGCGAACGCTATAACCTCCTGCTCGAAACACATCCGGAAATCATCAAACGCGCGCCTCTGGCACACATCGCTTCCTATCTTCTGATGACACCGGAGACACTAAGCCGTGTACGCTCCGGTGTTCTATGATTTTAGCGGCTTTTCCGGTATTCTTTTGGAGACATACCGGTGTAATGCTTGAAGTATTTCCCGAAGAAAGACTGGTTTGCAAAATTCAGCCGGTCGGCAATCTCCTGTATATTCATACTTGAAGAATTCAGGAGGGCTTTCGCTTCCAGAATCACCAACTCGTCAATCCACTCTCCCACCGTTTTTCCGCTGACTTCTTTCACGACTCCCGAAAGATGTTTCGGCGTCAGACACAGTTGGTCGGCATAATATTTTACGCTGCGTTCAGACTGGTAAGACTCCACCAGAGACTCATAAAAGCGTTCGAAGATATACTCTTTCCGGCTTTTGTTCTTCATCGTAGTAGCGTTTGCAGGCGCATGATTAGTAAAAATAGTGCAAAGTTCGAAAAAGAACCCCTGCATCAGTCCCATTACCACTTCCCTACGGTATAAAGCCTCCTTATTCCTCAACCGTTTCCTGATAAACGCGTGATACTCCTTCACCACCTCCTGCTCGTGCGGAGTGAGGTCGAAACACGGATAATCTTTCAGATAGAAAAACAAAGAAAGCACATTTCCGATCTTAGGCAACGTCTCCAGCAAGTTCTTCGACACAGCAAAGAAAATGCCTTTAAAATCGTGACTGAAATACCGCTGCTCGATAATCTGATTAGGCAATGCTATCACCATCAATCCGGGACACAATTGAAATTCACGCAGACTAATCTTAATAGTACCGGTACCCTCCAGACAAAGCCCCACCGTCAACACTTCCAGTTTGGTAGGCCCGTTATACAACGATATAACGCTCTCCGTATCGAAAAGCGCTATATCATTATCAACAACATCAATGTTGTCGGCATCTATATGTTTAGAATGAACTACCGAAGAAATACCTACTTTCGGAACACTTTGAATATCCATACTCTCTCTTTTTTTGGCGACAAATATACCAGCATTTAATCAGATATACAAGCCAATCGGGAGCATTATCGGACATAATGAACACTTTTAGATACTTATCGAACAGACCGGAACAGATATTCATAATCACGTTTGGCAGCCGGCACCGTCCACTTTTCCGGGACAAACTTCCACTGATTGAGCGCTTTCGGGTCCATCGTTCCTTTCTCCTCAATGTAATTCATCAGGTAGAAACGGAGATCCTTATCCGTAGAGAAAATAATGCGGTCTTTCAACTTCTCCTGCGGGATGCCCGCCCCTTTCGTCAGCAATTCTCCGCCACCATTGCCACGGTAAGAATTCAAGGCCACCTTATATATCTTATCCATGCGGAAAGGAGAACCGTCCGCCATGCTTGTGATCGTTATCTTCTCGCCCTGCGGTTTAGTGACATCCACCGTATAAATAATGCCCGAAGCCGAGTCGAAATTAAAACTATAATTCTGGAAAGACGCTCTATCCTCCGCGCCTTCACGACGTTTCTCCTTGAACCAGAGCAGATGATCTTCCGGCGATTTCATCCGGTTCGTCCACATATAATAAGACATCTCCAAGAAATCCTTAATCTCCTTTCCGGACAGAGTCATCACATACAGCATGTTCTCATACTTATATAAATTGAACATATCACTCACAAATACATCCCCCTTCTTTATTTCCGAGTCAAACGAAAGCGGAGCGGCAAACGAGATGTCGGCACCGGTGATGTCGAGCTGCAAGGTATGTATCAGGTCGATAAAGGCAGAAGGGCCGAAGAAAGCAGAATGAGTGGAGATACTTTCGGTAAAAGTGCCGATCTTCTTCGAAACGAACTTCTGCACCGTTTCATATTGCGGGGCAAAACGCTTCATAAAGTCCTCGCTGATTCCGTAAGCCTCCGTTTCCGTCAAGACACCCTTGATATCCTTGCTCTGCACCTTTCCATCTTTCAGTTTCAAGGTCACATCTACATTAGACAAAACAATCCCATTGCTGGCCGGATCGATAATCAACACCGAGTCTCCGGCAACATTCATCACCTTCTTACATTCGCGGGAATGATCGTGCCCCATCAATACGATATCGAATCCCGGCACATTCTTCGCTACGTTGAGAGAAGCGTTCTCGTTGTATTTGCCCGACATTTTGAAAGCCTCCTGTCCGGCATGGAACAAGCCGATCACCAAATCCGGGTTCTCTTTTTCACGGATAACCTTCATCCATTTGCGTGCCGTCTCTTCCATATCGTCGAAACGCAATCCTTTCCACAGATTTTCGGAGAGCCATGCAGGGATGGCAGGGGTAATCATTCCCAATACCACGATCTTCACGCCCTCACGTTCCAACACTTTGTAAGGAGCCAGATGGGGCTGTCCCGTAGATGTATCTATGATGTTGGCACCCAATACAGGGAAATCACAAGTGGCGATCCAACGGTCGAAAACGGCACGTCCCGTTTCCACGTCATGGTTACCCATGTTGCCGGCATCATACTTCATATAATTCATCATTTCCGAGCAAAGATGGGGAGACACCGTATCTATATAATTATAGTAATAGGCAGTGGGCTGTCCCTGCAAAATATCGCCGTTATCCAGCAATATCAGATTCTCCTTATATTGTTCGCGCTCTTTCTGCACGAAAGAATAAACCCGTGCGAGACTCCCCTTCCATTCGTGGCGGGTTATAAAATTATAAGGATAATAATTGCCATGTACATCACTTGTTTCTACAATCTTCAGTTTCACCACCTTTTCCTGCGCCGCAACAGACAGAGCGAGGCAGAGAAGCAAGCCATAAATTAATACGATTCGTTTCATTCTTTTTCTATATTTAGATTTAACGGATGAGAGAATACAAACCGCGCCCCACCGGTATAGTCAGGGTCGATCCATATACTTCCTTTCCATTTGTGCACAATCAATTTACAGATAGACAATCCCAGTCCGGTACCCTGGGCATATTCATTCAGTTTCTCAAAACGCTCGAACACAAGTCCCTGTTTTTCTTTCGGGATGCCGCATCCGGTGTCCGTCACCGAGAAGACAGCCATTTGCGTTTCCTCGTTCACAGAAAAGTCCAATGTGATCTTACCGCATTTCGTAAACTTGTTGGCGTTGGACAGCAGGTTAATCATCACTTGCTGCATACGCTGCACATCCGTCACCATCCGGAAAGATTCGAAAGAAGTGGTAAACAAGAACTGGTTTTCCGACGACTGCCGCGAAAAACTAACAGACGCCACCACCTGGCTGCACAACTGCACCACATCACATTCCTGTCTCTTATACACATCTGACGCTGCCGACG
>ENA-OXES01000475-OXES01000475.1-human-gut-metagenome-genome-assembly--contig:-NODE-475-length-14477-cov-11.2353_pt1 | contig 14477 bp, 7 predicted proteins | sample MGYA00249829_ERZ652252 | MGnify/ENA primary metagenome ERZ652252 (study PRJEB26925, sample SAMN05826675) | human gut metagenome | biome: ENVO:2100002; feature: ENVO:00000062; material: ENVO:00002003... | reverse complement strand
TACGAGATTAGCGAGTGTCTCGTGGGCTCGGAGATGTGTATAAGAGACAGCCGCCCATGTCCATAAATTGCTTGCTGATGCATAAAAACGAACATTTCCTATATTGATTTTATTTGTCCATTCTTTAGGTAACGTAATGCCGAATGTGATATTTTTTAAGCGGAAATAATCAGTACTGTGGATACGGCGGCTACTTGTTATTTTATGCATTGATACAGAAGATGATTTACCCGGCATATATACTTCTATATTGGTTTGATCACCTGGCTTTTTCCAGCTATCACGATAATAAGTCGGAATGTTTGCATAGGAATCGTAACCGCCATGTTCTGTCTTTTGTGCCCAAGTATCATAAGAATATCCTCCGAATTGATAGGAGAATAAGAAATTTAAATCAAGCCATTTATAACGCAATGAATTAGAGATACCTCCGTTAACAGTTGGTTCTGCATGTTTATAAGGAATGAATTGTGCATTTTTAGAGTTCTCGGTAATTTCTTTTATATAATTTCCGTTCTCATCCAATTCATTGGTATAGAATAGAGGATTTCCTGTTTCAGGATTGATGCCCGCAAATTCTTGTACATAGAATGTACGATAAGAACTTCCTACTTTGTGTATTTGGGTTCCACTGACAATTTGTGTCTGTTCGCCATCTAATTTTACAACTTTATTGGAGTTATGACCTAAATTGAAAGTTGTATTCCAATTAAAGTCTTTTATTTTAATATTAGTGGAATTAATAGTTAATTCAATACCTTTATTTTTCACTTCACCTATATTCATTAAATAACTACTAAATCCTGTTGTCATGGATACAGGACAGTCCATTAATAAGTTTTTAGTTGTACGGGTATAATATTCAATCGTGAAGTTCAGACGATCCCAAAAACCAAAATCCAAGCCAATATTCATATTATAATTGGTTTCCCATTTCAGATTAGGATTTGCAATTTGGGACATTTGAATACCGGGTTGCTCCAAGTAACCACCACTAATGGAGCTTAATCCCATATAGCCGAAATAATCAGAAGGAAGAGTACCGTTTACACCGTATGATGCTCTTATACGCAAGTCTGTTAACCAATCTTTTACAGGTTGCATAAATTCTTCTTCAATAGTACGCCATGCTCCGGATACAGACCAAAATGTTCCCCAACGATTGTCACGGTGCAAACGTGAACTGCCATCAACACGAAAACTAGCTCCTAGATAATATTTATTTTTGTAATCGTAATTCAAACGGCTTAAATAGGATACCAGTCTGTACCTTGAATCACTTCCCCCTACAGATACTGTTTTCATTCCATTACTAATGGCATGTTTGTCGGGAGTTGTAAAATTGTAAGCTTCCCCTGATAAATAGTCATTGTAGGTATCATCAATTTCATATCCGGCAAGAAAGTCCAAATGATGAATGTTGTTGAAAGTAGTTAAATAGCTTAAGGTGTTACTCCATACCATTTTTTTATATTCTCTTATGCGTTTTACTACTTCTCCATTTTCATCTTCACCGTTGGAAGTACGTGGGTCATACCATTTCTCACCTTTTACAGTAGTGTAATCATAACTGAATGTTGTTTTGAATTTCAGATTTTTTATGATTTCGTATTCGGCATAAAGCGTATTGAATGCGCGTAGCATTTTTTCATGTTTATAATCGTATTCAGCTGATAATTTGGGGTTGCGGTCATTGGCTTTACGAATAAATTTACGATTCCAACTGCCATCTTCATTGTAGACCGGATCTGAAGGAGTAGCCCAATTACGTGAGGAATAGAAAGGAGATGTATAAGTGAATCCTTCGTCATAAACACTCTGATTTACATTTGAGAAAAGTATCTTGGCGCCTACAGTCAATTTGTCTGTTGCACTGAAATCTGCGTTCAAACGCCCTGTTACACGTTCCAAACCGGAACCTTGTACAATACCGTTCTGCTTCATATATGATAAAGAAGAGTAATATTTAAATTTATCGCTGCCACCGGCTAGTGATGCTTCATAGGTAGAATGATGTCCCTTTTGGAAAAGCTCTTTATTCCAGTCTGTGAAACCACACCATGGAATTGGAGCATATTTATCGATTTGCCCATCTGCATAAGTTTTACTTTGTGACATTAGCTCTTCCTCTGATATATTAGGATTTTTATCAGCTAGTTTACGTTGTTGATATAATATCAATCCATTGTAAATATATTCACGTCGTTCTTCTCCCCCCATAACTGGGCGATAATCCATTGCGAAATCATTGCTACCCCAGTCTGCTTTTAATGAAATTTGTGCTTTTCCGCTTTTTCCTTTCTTGGTGGAGATTAAAATAACTCCATTTGCAGCACGTGAACCATAAAGGGAGGCTGCTGCAGCATCTTTTATTACTGTAATATTTTCAATATCCGAGTTGTTTAATGTAGACATTATGTCAAATCCGGAGTCGGAGCTGGTAGCAGCAACAGAACCGGATTGGACGGGAACACCATCGATTACGTATAGTGGAGAATTGCTTGCATTGAAAGAACCCATACCACGAATACGGATAGAAGTGGAGGCACCAGGCTGACCTGAACTGGAAGTGACTTGTACTCCGGGAGCATTACCTTCTAGCAAACTGGAGAATGAAACTACGGGTAAATCTTTTAATTCTCCTGTCTTCACAGTAGAAGCAGAACCTGCATATGCCGATTTCTTGAAAGTACCATAACCGGTAACAACCACTTCTTCCATAACATTATTATCAGGAGCCATGACTACTTTCAGTATCTTTCCGGCAGTGGCTTTTATTTCCTGCTTGCCATAACCTATATAGGAGATAATCAAAGTGGCAGGTATACGGTCTACATCTAATGAGAAGTGCCCGTCCAAATCTGTAGTAGTTCCATTCGTAGTACCTTTGACTAAGATATTCGCTCCAATAATAGGTTCTCCCGTCTCATCCAGTACTGTACCGGTTAATGTTGTTTTCTGTTGAGGAACAGCAGACTCTTTTTCTTCAATTTGCTTGATAGCAATAACGCCGTTGTGAACTGAATAGGTCAAACCGCTATTCATAAGACATTTATCAAGCACATTGGCTATTTTTTCGTTATTTACATTTAGGTTTTGGACTTTTATTTGTTTTACATCATTGGTGCTGTATACAAAAGTAAAGTCGGTTTGTCTTTGGATTTCCCAAAGAATTTCACTCAACGTGGCATTCTTGAATGAGGCTGTGACAGTGGCTTGTGCAAACACTTTGTTGGCAGCCTGCATAAAACCTGTGGTAATGATACAGAAAAATAGGAACGTAATCCACAAACGTTTACTACTTTTACCGTGATTGGTGTAGTTGTGTTTTTTGTCCATAATACATCATTTTTATTAGTTATAGAATGTGATTGTTTTGTTATTGACTTTTACGTGTACTTTTTGAGTCTCTTCCAACAAACGTACAAATGGAGTGATTTCCGAATACCGATCTACATTGCATCCAAAGCGTAGGTCTTTTATTTTCTCATTGGCAAAAATTACTTCCATGTCATACCAGCGTGATAGTATTTTCATGATATCTTCCAATCGCTGGTCTTTGAAATGAATTTTTCCTTTTATCCATGAAGTATAAAATCCGGCATCTACCATGCGTATCTGTATGCTGCTGTTTCCGAGGCTGATGGTAGCTTGCTGGGAAGGCTTTAAAATACAGCTTTCTCCAGTTTCTGTATTTACTTTGACAGAACCGTTTACCAAAGTTGTCTGATACTCTTCCTGTGGATAAGCAGAGATGTTGAATGTGGTTCCCAGCACTTCTACTTGCATGCCTTGAGTGCATACTATAAATGGTTGCCCTGTTTTGCAGACTTCAAAATAGGCCTCGCCTTCCAGTTCCACTTTGCGTGGACCGTTATCAAATGTCACAGGAAAGCGGAGACTGGTCATTGCGTTCAGATGCACTTTTGTTCCATCACTTAACAATAGAGCATATTCTCCACCTCGTGGAGTTTCCACTTTATTATATACAGGCTTGTTTTTTGGGGCTGTTTTTGATGTTACTTGGTAATTCAGCATTGTAGAGTCCATGTGGACTCGGGCTCCGTCTATTTTCTCAAGCAGACTCTCTGTTTCTTTATTTATATGGATTGTCTGGCCGTCCTCCAATGTCAGAATAGCTTGGGATTCCCCAGGTAGAATGGATTGTGCGATGAACTGTTTGTCCGAAAGAGAAACGGGCGAGGTGAATTTCATGGAAATACTTACAAAAAGAACAGGTAACAGAATGATTGCGGCATAACTTACTATTTTGATATATCTGCTTCTGTTATTATTTCTTTTGATTCGCTTTTCCACTTCTTTCCATCCGGATGAAGGATTGAATGCCGTATTTTTCCGGAAATGTTGCTTTTGGTTTTCTTCATCACAAATTTTCTTGAATAAAATCTCGTGCGCTGTAGATTCTTCTCTCCAAGCAGTTAGTTTTATTGTTTCTTCCGGGGTTATTTCTTCCGACAGATACCTTGCTATGAGGTTGGCTATATAGAAATCTTGTTTTATCATATTTTGACCTGTTTTTTATCTCTTTTATAATAAAACAGGTCTGTTTGAAATTTGGGTGAATAATAAAACGACTTTTTTTGAAAAAAAACAAATTAATGTCTTTTTATATAAAGAACAAGAGGAAGTAATAGTAGTCTTTCAAGTTCTCTCTGAGTTTCTTGTAGGCTATTTTCTTTAATGTATGGACTGTTTCTGTAGATATGTTTAGTCTGTCTGCTATTTCTGCGTTTTTTTTCCCTTCCAGAGATAGTTGCATAATGGCTTTCATTTGGTCAGGTAATTTATTTATGGCTTCAGAAACGATACGATAAGTTTCCTCTTCAACGATTGCATCGTGAAAAAAGGAATCCTTTTTCTTTTCGATGACATTTTGAGCGTATTCATATACTACTTTTGAATGCTCCAGTTCATTGAGTGCTTTATTGCGTACAGCTGTATATAAAAATGCTTTTACCTGATGCAGATAAAAAAAATCTTCTCTTATTTGCCATAGTTTGGCAAATGAATCTTGTACAATATCTGCTGAAGTTTCTTGGTTTTCTGTATATTGATTGGCAAATAAGCATAGAGTTACATAATATTTATTGAAAATATCATGAAACCCTTGCTCATTAAGCTTAATACTTATAGTTGTATGAGAAGTTCCCGCTGCCACCTTTGCTTTTAATTTTCTCTAATTTTAGTGCGAATATAGAGAAAATTAATTAAAAACAGCCTCTTATTCTATTAAAATATTATTTTAAGTCTACTACAGTAATACCTGCCCCACCAAATTGTACGTGTTCGTCTTGATAGTGTGCTACTCCTGGAACACTTTCCAAATAGCTGCGAATCAGGGTGCGCAGTATGCCTGTACCTGTTCCGTGAAGGATACGTACACGGTCTATTCCCAATAGTATGGCATCATCGATAAAATAAGTTACTGCCTGTATCGCTTCATCGCCACGCATACCGCGTACATCAATATCTTGTTTGAAATTTAGTTTCTTTTCATATACCCGATCTTGTGTTTCACTGCTGACGAAGGTACTTTTTACCATTGTTTTCTGGGTGGGCTGTATTGGTGTGCTACGTTCCAGTTTATCCAGTTTTACATTGGTTTTTATCATTCCGAACATAACTATTGCATTTTTGCCATTAATTCCTAGTACTTCTCCGACACTGGATTGACCTTTGATCTTTACAGTGCTACCTACAGTGATAGGCTGTTCTTTGGGTATTGACAGTTGGGAAGATTCCGTCTTGGCTTTATCCTTTTTGTTTTTTTTCCGCTCTTGTTTTTCACGGAGTTTTTCCATTTTCCGGATGATTTCATCTTCCTTGTTCTTTTTCTCGATATCTTCTATCTGATTTTTAAAATCAGTCAGTTCCTGACGTGCCGATTGTGTACGTTCTTTGTCGGCTTGTGCTTCCTTGATGATACGGATGGTATTTTCAATTCGGGCATTTGATTCCTGTATCAATCTTTCCGCATCTTCTTTGGCCTTTCGCAAAATCTCTTTACGACTTTTCTCCAGTTCCTGTAGTTCTTCTTCGTATTTGGCGATGGTTTCTTCCATCTGTTTTTCTCGTTTGCGGATGTTCTGACGCTTGGTTTCCCAATAACGTTTGTCACGTACGATATCTTGTAGATATTTATCAGCATTGATATATTCACTCCCTACAATTTCGGATGCGTCGGCTATTACTTCTTCCGGTAAACCTATTTTCCTAGCTATTTCTACTGCAAATGAACTTCCCGGATTTCCTATTTGTAATTGGAATAAAGCTTGCATTAAATGCCTGTCATATAACATGGCACCATTAACCACTCCTTCGTGATCTTCGGCAAAATGTTTCAAATTTTGATAATGAGTGGTGATAACGCCGAATGTGCCCTTTTCATTGAAACGTTTCAACACAGCTTCAGCTATGGCTCCTCCAATTTGTGGTTCTGTACCTCCGCCGAATTCATCAATGAGGATAAGGCTGCGTTCGTTACAGCTTTTCATCATTGTTCTCATGTTGGTAAGGTGTGAGGAGTAGGTACTCAGATCGTCTTCGATACTTTGTTCGTCACCTATGTCTATAAAGATACTGCCGAATAATCCGGCATGGCTACGTTCATGCATCGGAACCGGCATACCACATTGTAACATATATTGTAGTAATCCCACAGTCTTCAGACAAACGGATTTACCTCCGGCATTCGGTCCGGATATAATTAGAATGCGTTGATTTTTAGTTAGTTCTATATCTAGAGGAACAACCTTTTTATTATGCTTGGCCAGCGAGAGTTGCAATAGTGGGTGTATGGCCATGGTCCAGTCCAAAATCTGTTTGTCTTCCAATGATGGTTTGGTAGCGTTCGTCTGAATGGAAAAATGGGCTTTGGCACGGATGAAATCAATTTCTGCCAAAAATTCGTATGACTGGAGGATGGCGGGGACCTGTGGGCGGATTATGATAGAGAAATCTGTCAGGATACGGATGATTTCCCGGCGTTCTTCTCCTTCCAATTCCCGTATTCTATTGTTTGCTTCCACTACTTCGGCCGGTTCTATGAAAACTGTTTTGCCGGTGGATGATTCATCGTGTACAATTCCCTTGATTTTCCGTTTTAATCCCGGTGCGACAGGGATGACGAGTCTTCCGTCACGCATGGTAGGAGTTACATCTTTATCAACATAACCTTCTGCTTGAGCGTTGCGTAGAATTGCATTCAAACTGCGTGATATGCTTCCGGCTGTCGAGGCCAACTCTCTGCGGATGCGTAATAATTCGGAAGAAGCATTGTCTTTGATTTTTCCGAATTTGTCTAAGATGTTGTTAATACGCGTGATGAGTTGAGGAAACACGATAATATCTCCTGCCAGTTTTTGTAGGGCAGGGTAGGGGGAGTTTTCTTGTTCTTCGTCATTCGGGGTCAGTGTCAGAAAATGGATGATATCACGAATTGTTTCTAAAGAACGACGTAAATCAAACAGTTCTTGCTCATCCAAATACATACCTTCTACGCGGATACGTTTTAGTGATGGGCGTACATCAAAAAAATATTGGTCGGGAAAACTGTCTTCCTCTTGTATGATGCGTATGAATTCCATCACCTGTTCCAGCCATTCATTAATATCCTTAAAGGATTCTGAGAAGTTCATTTCATCTACTCTTTCTTGACCTAATGTGCTGAGACATTTCTCTTTTAGTAAATGACGGATGGAATCGAAACCTATTTTCTGTTCGAAATTCTGAGGGTATATCATGATTTATTTCTTTCGTTTATTATTCGTATGCAAAAATACGATTTGAAAATTTTATAGCAAAAAAACTGGTAAACTATTTGCTTATTTAAAATAAAGTTGTACCTTTGCAGCGCTTTCAACGGAAAGTACTTCTGAAAAGGAGTCTTGGAGAGGTGGCAGAGTGGTCGATTGCGGCGGTCTTGAAAACCGTTGTACTGCGAGGTACCCGGGGTTCGAATCCCTGTCTCTCCGCAATAAACGCTGAAAATCAGCAGATTGTAAAACAAGCACCCAATTTTACACCCAAGAGTGTAAAATTGGGTGCTTTTGTATTATTTAAGATTTATACTTGAAAATAGGGACACAACCAATGTTATTGGGTAAAAATAGAGCATTATTATTGATTAAGTTTATTCAATCGCATAACAATTGACGTTTGACTTCTGCCCATTTTGTTTGCAATATATTTGACGCTCTTACCCTCATTATGCAGTTTCAATAGAAATTGGTCTGCACTTCTTGTCCATCTTTTATTGGCATTGGGGTGCTTCACATAACTCTCTTCTGAAACCTTTTCAGAATGCAAAAATTCATCCACAAATACAGAGGGGAAACGCTTGTCATATAGCACAAGAGTTTTCATCTTTGCCCTTGTTATTGCTACATAAAACAATCTACGTTCTTCTCCATATGGGAATTGGTCGCTTTTAGTTAGTACATAGTTAAGCACAGGGTCGTCACTCACAAGAGACGGGAAGCCATAAGTATCCTTGTTACATTGCAATAGTATTACATAATCTGCTTCAAGACCTTTTGACTTATGTACGGTCAAAAACTCTATTTTTTGTCCTCCTATCACATAGTAGAATCTATTACCCTCTTTAATTGATTGGTACATAAAAGAGAGGTAGTAATCATCAAAAGAGTAACGCCCCAATAGGAATATTGATTTATCCGATGGAATAGAAGCCACAAGTTGCCCTATCGTATTGCAGTAATCTCGTCTATCATAAGCATAGAATTCCAACTCGGTTCTCATTTCTGAGCTGAACGAATGGATATTCTTTTGTATTTGGGCTTTATTGCGTTGTATAAAGTTCGACGATAAAGAAACCAAAGGCTCTCCAAACCTGTATGTAGTTTCAATCTTGTTTATCTCCGTTGCTCCAAAATATTCGGGGAATTGATTGAATAGAGCCATATCACTTCCCGAAAAACGATAAATAGACTGCCAATCATCACCCACACAATACAACTTTGCAGGAGGATTACCCTCTCGCAATACTTTCAAGAAGTTGTAACGGTCAACAGAAATATCTTGAAACTCATCCACTATGATATAATCATATTCAACAGGGTGTGAAGTACGACATATCTCAGTGGCTTGAAGAATAGCATCGGTAAAATCAATTTGGTTACTATCGCTTAACGCATTTATGTAGCGTTCATATACAGGTTGAAATATATTCTTGATGATAAACACACTTCGTTCATCATCTGCATTTTTGGCTTGTTTCAAAACCTCTTTAACTGATTTACAACTTGATTTTACCAATGTAACGAAAGTAACAACAAGTCGTATAAACGCCTTTTCCTGCTTGCTGCCTTTGGGTAGTACTAAATCGTATAACTCCTCATCGGTCTTTTCTTGAATTGGTACACCTGCTTCAGCTAATAGTTTACGGAGTTTATCCCTAATATCAGAATAATGGAAATCTGCACTTGATGTCACTAAAAGTTGTGTACCAAATTTCTCGTGAGCCGCTTTTTTCCAAGTTATACCATCATTGTATTTCTGATTGGCTTCTTCGTAGGTTATACCCTTGTCTTTTGCGAACCAAGCAGGAACAAGCCCGTGTTCATCAACTCCGAAATGTTCAAGATAGATACGTTTGGTTACTCCTCCTTGCTTAAAATATATTGAGAAGTCGGGATGATATTGTGAGTGCATCTCATCTGCTAATTGATGTTCGTATGGTTCTTCATATCTGAATTTCACTCCCAGCGAGGACAAGGCAAAACATATTTTTTGTTCTTGTTCACTTCTCACATATATGGCTCTGCCGTCCATATCGGGGAACATCGCCTTTAGCTGCACATTCTTTTGCTCTGATAATTGCTCTCGTCTTTCATTCTTGCGTTGTTCCCAATCGGCTTCATTCGTTTGGTAATCAATAAAGTATTCCACTATACTTTTCTTGAAAGACGATTTATCTAACAATTTGTGATATATATCAACAAACAATGGATCTGTATTGTCGCAAATCGATGGTTTTGTGCCTGTTGTTTTACCTATAATATCAATGGCTAACTTATGGAATGTGTAACCTTTCAATCCATTGGTCGCCATTCTTTCGGTTAGTTCGGCTGCTGCTTTGTTGGTATAACTGATAAGTAAAATTCTTTCAGGTGCTATACCCTTGATTTCGGTGAGATATTTAACCTTACCGACAATTGAAGAGGTTTTACCACTACCTGCGCTGCTGACTACTAAACAATTATCCTCTTCTGAAACAATTGAGCGTCTTTGTTGCTTGTCTAATGGGTATTTTAGGCAATGGTCGAAAAAGTCCCTGTGCGTGTCAAGTAGAAAGGTTATAACACCATCATTATGTTGTTTTACAAGTTTGTTGATTCTTCCAAAGTCGTTAATGAATTTGGATATGGTTTCTGATGGAGTGATGTTAAAGGCTTCAAGTTTCTTCAGAAGTGAATATGCCTCTTGGAAATGCACCTTATAATGATTGATGAAATCTTTTTCTTGCGTTGCGGAGATTACCCTGCCATAAAAGCCATTATTTAAGTCTGAGGGAATATCTATAAACGCCCCCTCATTAAGAGCCGATAATCTCTCTCTTGCTTGCTCATAATTTGATTTCTCGCTATATGCAGATATATGGTTTAGCTTTTCTGCAAGCTCTTTGGATTTGTTTTTTAGGCGTGTTCGTACCATCGCTATTACAATAACCGAAATAGCAATTATACAAATAACCAAAATAAACGCCCATTGCATATTAAAAAAATAGCAGTTAATAATATTTGCTTTGCATAAAAATTAGCGTACTACGGAAATACGGAATTTATAGCAAAAAATTATTTTCTTTAAAATAATCTATTACATCTTCATCCGAAGTTGCTTCATCTACTGCGTTTAAAATTTTTACGAAGTCCTCAAACTTATCTGTTTCATAACCCCCACAAGTTGTAAATTCTTCATCGCAAAAGAAAATCATTTCTCCCGGAATGCTCATTGAGCCTGCTCCATTAAGACTCCTAAATCTATGGCTTACTGCCCAACCTGTAAATTCTCCTTTGTGATATTTAGCGACATTTTCTTTTAGAGAAGCAAGTTGTTCTGAAAGTTTCTTGGTGTATTTGTTCAAATCAGATTTGGCTTCTTCCTTTTCTTTTTTTGCTCGTGAATACTCTCCACGAGAGTATTGAGAAGAATAACCATTGGGGGCAAAAATATCCATAGAAGATTCTGCTGATTCAATTTTTCTCTCACAGCGATTTATTTTAGATATCAAATTCTTGATTTCATCGCTAATTTTCATAATAGGCTCAATAGTAGTTACATCAATAAACATACTATCAACTCTTGTTGATATTGGCTCATAAGAATCAGGGTGATAGAGATAGTCTTTAAGCGTCTCTTTAACCAATTTCTCAGCTTTTTCCTCGTTAGAGAGTGTACAAGAAGTTATAACTAAAGCGGATAATACTAAAAACTTTTTCATAATCTGTCGTATTATTGGGTTATTTCTCAGGGAATAAACTTGTTAAGGCTCTTCTAATGGCTTGACGGATATCATCAGCTTCTGTTTCGCCTTGTCCTTCTGCTGTACAAGAACATATCATTTCATTGGTTTTTGCAGAGCTAAACTGTATAGTTACTTCTATTGTATAACCTAAACCTCTATTACGCCTGCCACTCTCACCATAATTGACGATTAGAGTTTCATTAGATAATTCGGGTTTAAGTTCGGGTAATATGATATATCCTTCTTTTATTAGTATTCCTGCTATTACATCACTTGGATTAACACTTTTGGTGGTTGAAGAACCATAGATACCGTATTGCCCACCATATGTACCTCCTATGCTTGATGTCAATTCCTTTGTTGGGGAAATGTATGCGTATTTATACATTTCAATAGGAGCATTCCTTACTATTACAGGCATTCGAAGTGGTGCACATCCATTCATTAATATAATGGTGCAAATAGCAAATAACCATTTTTTTATTACACTCATACACTACATATTTTAATCTCCAGTTCCAAAAGGAATTTAACCTATTAAAGAAGCGTGGAACTGTATGCCACATTCTTTACTTGAAGGTCGTAGGAAACCATAGATGCAGATGTAACAATAGCAGCCCACGCTATATGCGTGAGAACCACTATGCTATCCTTGCATCTAATTGAAAATTTCCTACGTTTTCAAGTACAAGATAAGCATAACGCTTCTTCTTAATTCTAATATATTTTGGAAAGAGTAGCCTCAATCCGTTTACAAAGATATTTAATTTTATTGAGATACAATCAAATACTATCAAAATTACATTCTGAATCCTCTACTTTTTCTTGGTTCTTCTGTAGATTGTCGCAAACCTTGCCTTAATTTCTCCCATTGCTCTTTGAACCATTCGCCTATCGGCTGCCTGTTTATGGTCAGCACCAATTTATTCTCATCTATCGGACTTTTTTCAACCTTGAAAATATCATTCTTGATTTCAAATCTTCGTCTATGCTCTTCGGAATAGATTTTTCCATTGCATCTAATAGCTTCTTTTTTTGTCAAAAGACTGTTTACCATATCTTTGGTAAATCCGATGGCATAGCATAGTTTTTCCATTCTCAACATTTCTTTGAGTAATGGGAACCAGCAGAATGCCTTTTCAAGCAGGGTGTTTAGCCGTGATATTTCTTTATCTTTAGCTTCAAGCTCTTTATTATGTATTCCTTGAAGATTGCGTATTTGTCTGCCGTGCTGTTCCTGCATTTGCTGCATCTGAATTTTTAATTCATCAGTAGCTTTGTCCCGTTTGGTAATCTCCTGATGTAGCTGCTCGATGTTATGTTCCAGTTCTTTCAACTTACCGCTTCCGAAAAGAGAACCTACACTGCTGGTTATGGCAGTGGCTACATCGGTAGCTGCACTTTTGAGTTTGTCCGTACGTATCTCAGCTTTTACCTGTTTGAGTTCCTGTTCGGCAAGGCTTACCTGTTGCTTCTTGTGTCGCTTGGTTTCCTCTATACGTTGTAGTTCGGCTTTCTGTTTCTTTATGATGAAGTCGTTTCGTTCTAAATGTTCTTTACCTGTAACAGCTTTTGCCTGCCCACGTTCCATCAGGAGAATATCGGAAGCAAGGGTCTGCATGGTTGCCATATCCTCGTCATTGAGCTTTCGGCTCTTGCCTGTATCGTGGTTCATCCAGTCGAATACGATATGAGCATGATAATTTGGTTTGAACCATCTGTTACCGACTTGAAAGCTCTCTTTATCTTCCGCTTCCGGCTGACCGTTCAGCCAATGCCCTTCGTCTTTGTGCAGGAAAATCTGTAGCGGAGTGATGCCCCAGCGTCTTTGGCATTCCTCACCAAATTTCTTCACGTCTGCCAGTGTGGTGTCCGGTTTGATGAGCAATACACCCTCACGAATGGGTGAGCATCCTGCCACTTTTATGATTTTTCCGTTCTTTCCTTTACGCTCACGCTCTTTCTCCTGCATGGCACGACCTGTCTTTTCCTTTACCATCCGTTTGATGTTGTCGTAGTGCGTTTGCAGGTCGGGGCTGCCGAAGTCCGGGTTCATCCACTGCTCGTTGTCGGCAGAGAGTTCGGGTACAATATAGATTTTGGACTCCCCGATATTACGCATATACTCGGCAGTCCTTCGGTTATGTGCCTCGCTTGATTTTGTGTTGCAAGGCTTGATATGTATGCTTGATTTTGTTGCCATAACTATTCTGATTTATTGTTTACGATAGATTGCTTTGCTCGCTTTCGCAGAGGGGTTCTTAGGGGTGTAATCCATAAGCGGAGTTTCCAAAGAGAGGGTCACTCTTTGGTCGGGTTGCATAGGGCTGACAGCCCTTGCCGGGTTCTTAGGGCAGAGCCATAAGCCCCTCGGGAGAGCCCACAACTACGAAAGCGAAGCGTGTAGTTATAGTGGGCTATAACCGAAAGCCGTTTTTCTTTTTCGGTGGTTGGCTGCGCACCCCTTTTGCAGATTGAACTTGCCTGTTTCTTTCAGTCTGTTTCTGTAAGTATTCGTTCAAGTCCTTGCATTCGCTGTATGTCTGCGAAGCATCACGGATGTATAAGTCCCTGCCGTATTCCATACGGATTTGTTGGAGTGCTTCCATCCCTGCACGGTCATTGTCAAAGAAACAATGGATGCGCTCGTAGCTCCCCAAAGGATAGAGGGCTTTGGAAACATTGGCTACGGAATTCAGTACCATATAATCTTGTCTCTCCAGTTCGGGATATTTCGGGCAATTCTCCAATCTCAAAGTGAGAAATGAAAGGTAGTCCATAAAACCTTCGAACACATAACACGTTTCCCTTGCTGTCCCCGATTGTCTGATGTGGGATATTTTCTTTGGTGCGATACAGCCTTTGAAATATCGGTTGCGGATTTCATACCCACCCGATACATTAGGAAAGGCGATGGCGAAATAGCGTTTGCCTTTATGGGTGAAGTGCGCTTCCTTACATTCTCTTTTTG
>ENA-OXES01000445-OXES01000445.1-human-gut-metagenome-genome-assembly--contig:-NODE-445-length-15488-cov-6.80496_pt1 | contig 15488 bp, 9 predicted proteins | sample MGYA00249829_ERZ652252 | MGnify/ENA primary metagenome ERZ652252 (study PRJEB26925, sample SAMN05826675) | human gut metagenome | biome: ENVO:2100002; feature: ENVO:00000062; material: ENVO:00002003... | reverse complement strand
GGTGCCGATGTCCGCTCCAGTCCGCTCCAGTCCGCACCGATAGGATTTTGACACGAGAATTTCAGGAGTTTGACGGGGTGCAGTACCGGCATTCGGCGTGTGAGGGGCAGCGTTATGCCCGGTGTGTTTTTTCTTCGGGCCTTTCAGATTGTCGACGACATATGACGCGAGCCGCCTCCGGAAAAACAACTGATCCAGACATACGGCGCAGGCGGCAATAAGAATTATGCTGTTCATGGCAGAAAGAATTTAGACGATGTTATGGTAATTCTGTTCTTGATGTATGCAGTTGATCTCGTCGCGGAACATTTCGAGATGGTGCCGTAGGATATTATCTACATAAGATGTTGCGGTCAGTCGCTCGCCGCCGATTTTTTTCAGGACTTCAAGGATTTTCCGTTTCGTAGGGGCACTGACATAAAGCGAGGCGCGGAGGTCGTAATCCACCCGGACAAGAAATGTTTTTTTGTAGTCGGGCAATGTCATCGAACGTCGCCATCGTATGTCCGGTACGGGAACACACTCCGGCTTCACATCCTGCTTTTCGGATACGACCGTTTCGGAAGGCGGAGAATCGAGATTTGAAGAATCTTCAGGTGCAGCGACAACGGATACAAGTTCAGTTGTCTGAGGTTGTTCCATCGAGGGCCATCCATCGCTATTTTCCGTTTGCACGGCAGGCATTGCACAATCGTCAGGTTGCTCCGAAAAGTGTCCGGCTTTATTATGACCTCGTCGCTTCCCGAGGTGCAGCAGCCCTAAGATTGACAAAACGATAATGCCTGTGCTAAGAGCGAGTAATGAAATGTCGAGGACACCGGACTCGGATAAAAAGCTGTAAAGCATAATTAGAAATTTTTAAGTCATTGTTAAACAAGTTTTTCAAAATTCCGCTTACGATCGAGCCGGTTTATATCGTCACGGAAAGTTTCGATGTGGTGCTGTAGAATATTATCCACATATGATGTCGCGGATAATCGTTCACCTCCGATTCTTTTAAGTATCTCCAGAATCTTACGCTTCGTCGATGCATTGACATAAAGTGTGGCTCGGATGCCGTATTCCACAGGAGTGAGAAACATTCGTTCATAATCGGACAAGGGTGGTGTTCTCCGACGGCGTGGCTCTTGTGCTGCGGGCACAGACGGGGTTTCATCCGGAATCTTTTCTGTGTCGATCTCCGGAACAGAGGGCGGTTCGGCGGGAATTGCGTCCGTAGCGGTTCCGGATGGGATCTGTTCCGGAATTACCCGTGTGACCTTTGTAGTGATAGGTAACTGCCCTGCGATCACCTGTTTTACAAGACTTTCGTCTACTTCGATTTTGGGTTTCTTGGCCATTGTTATCGGATTTTGAGGAGTGTAAGAATTTCTTCTGTGAGGATTTCGAGTTGCGCCTCACACGCAAAGGTTCGCGCCGGAGCCAGAAGTGTCGAGCGGCCGACTCCTGTATTGTCCGCAAGCAGCTCCTTGTTGAACTTCGAGCGGTAAGGAATGTGAGTTGTCATAAGCGACAACCCGAGCTTGCGGATAACGGCCTCGTATCGATCGTAAAGCGGCGTTCGTTCACGACGGTCTATCATCGTCCAGAAAAGATAGACGCTTTGTAAAGTAAGGGTCGGATCTTGGGCAAGGTTAGTGGTGAGACTCCGGGCAAAGGAGAGCGTACTTTCCATGACGACCTTGTCGGCTTTCATGGGCACAAAGACAGCGTCCAGCGACGCGAGCAGCCGAATGACACCTTCGGCATTGACCGTTCCCGGCAAGTCGTAGAGAATGATACGGGGATGGTAGCCGCTTTGCAGCAGCCGCTCGACTTCTTCGGGGGCTTCAGGCGGCATACATTTCAGCACAGGCCAGAGCTTGCGGCCCGTCGCTTTGAATTGACGTACCAGCAACAGCTTGTGGTAATCGTCATGCTCGATGAGCGACAGTTCCCGCTCACGTTGCGCCTGAACGGACCATTGGGGATAGTCGCAGTCTACGACCAGCACGTCATAGCCTAATGTGTAGTGCAGATGACTGGCGAGTAACATCGTAAATGTCGATTTCCCGATGCCCCCTTTTTGATTGCAGATCGAAATGCTTGCTTGTTTCATTGCTTGTGTGTTTAAATGGTTGTTTGGGTAACTATGCGTCTGTCAAATCATTTATATATACTACCTTATATTTGGACGAATAATTGGATGATTATTCGGTCTGCCGCCCTTTCGTTCCTTTGCGCAGATACTCGGTTAAAGATTCGGGTATCCGTCTGAACCGATACTTATTTTGCGATTCGCGCAGTTGCCCGAATAATCAATCCTGCCGCAATATACAACAGGGTAAAACGCTTCGGTTCCGATGTCCGCTCCAGTCCGCTCCAGTCCGCACCGATGGCTTTTTTTTGCCCCGAAACGGTTGTAATATTGCACCGGGAACAGACCCGGCTATGGAAACCGTAACGGAGGATTTTCAAAACTTCTCTCAAAGATTCTCCGGCGCGGATTTTTGTTGTCGCCAGACAACAGCGAGCTGTACCTTTGTATGCCGAAAAACTTTTCGGCATACGAAAGGTGCTCGCTCTGCGAGGCCGGGATCGCTCCCGAGTCGAACGCCTTTTTAACCGATGTCATGAATACCGACCGAAAACTGACAAACGGGATTATTTTATCTGCTGAACTGAATCAGAGATTGACTGCTTGAATATTCCGATTAATGCATGTCTTCCAAAAAATCCAATATTTCCCGGCGAATCTGCCGGAATCTGGACACTGACGTGTCGTACCGGTTGAAATCGAATATGATCGCATTGACGAAAGCCTGTGCACGGATCGAATCCCGGGCCTCAACCATTTTCAGCAGGTCGTAGTCACGGATGCCGTCACGCATGGCTGCCAGCCGAATCGACGGGTAGAGCTTACGGTAACCGGGGTAGACGATATGCGAGTCGCCGCCGGGCCAGTCATTGGCGGGGGCGGAAACGTCTCCGAAAGGATCGCCGTTCGCTCCCCATGCGTTGAAGCCCCAGTGAAGGTATCCCGGAGAGTCGTATTTGTAGTTTATCCAATGCAGCAGGCGTGTCTTGATGAGCGGCAGTGTTACGTAACGGTTTGCGAAATTCCCCCGGGGATACATGCAGGTGTAGAACCAGCAACTATGTCCGGCTGGCATTGTTCGATAGATTTCCCATACGAATTCGTCGAGTTGTGGCACGAGGATGTCGATCAGCGCCGGGTCGTAGGACGAAGAACGGTAAGCTTCGATGATTCGGATGTCGGGGGCAGCCTGTTTTACCTGGCGGGCCAATCCTTCCCAGGAGGTCTTATTTTCGTTGAGCGGTTCGTCGGCAATGTGTTGTGTGTAGATGTCGAGCCAACTGCGGCCGCTTCCGTCATCGATCATTCTGGAACGCAAATGCTCCTGCAGAGCCGGAAAATACGCTGCGATGTATCGTTGCACGCGCGGGTCGTCATGGGGCAGACGTTGATAAACATAGGAGCCCTTGCCGTCGGGGACCGGTACGTTGGCCCAGAAAGGATCGGTCCACCCGTTGCGGGACCGCTTGGCGAAATGGTTGGCCTCGATCAGCCGTACGTCGGCGTGTCGGAGCAGGAATTCGATCGTTTTGTCCATCCGTGAGAAATCGAACGTCAGCCCTTTGCCGTCGGCTGTCGGAACCGGCGTTCCCGTTTCGTAGAGCAACCAGACGTTCTGACCATAGGCCGAGGCGGTTTCGACGAGCTGCCGCATACATTCCCAATAGGCCGGTGAATCGTCCTCCACGGATTCGTTGCCGTTCATGAAAGAGAATTTATCGGGGAAATACCAGTTGGTAACCAATAACGACTGTTCGGGAAGCGTGACCGGATAAACTTGTATGGTGAATTGTCGGTCGGCAACGATCCGCTTTCCGTTCTTTAGCCCGGAAATGCGTACCGATCCTTCGTAAAGCCCCGCTTCGGCATCGGCCGGAATCGGAATGTCCAACCAGAGCAAAGCTGTCCCGCCTGCAGCGATAGATACGGTGGTGTCGGTCAGAATGGGATCGGGATATTCTCCGGACGGTGATTGCAGGGCATCGGGGGCCGCCGGCACGTAGGCGTGGGAAGCCTGTACGTTCCGGACCCAGCCCAGAACGGCTTTGTCGAGCGAAGCTCCCTGCTCTGTTTTAAGACTCCGAAGGACAGGAGTCATTGCCGCGACGGAGTCGTCAGCGGAGATAACGAATTGCAGAACGGCGTTCTCGCCGCGGGCCACGCGGACGGTATCGTCCCCGGCAGGAGGGCAAACGATTCCGGGAAGAACATTGGTCAAAGGATCGATGACGCGGATCGTGAGTCCGCTTTCACTACAGGCTACCGGTAGCAGCAGGAGTGCAGGGCAAAGAGTCCGGATCGTCCGGTTGACGAGAAGTCGGAGCGGGGAAATGTTCATTTCGGGTTCGGTTTGAATTCTTAATTGCATTGCGGGAAAACAGTAAGCCGGAGTTCCGTGCATCCGTAGGGAATCAGTTCGAGGTATTCGATACGGTCGGATACGGCGCGGGCTATCCCTTCGGCCGGAAGGCGCGGCGTGTAGCGTCCTTTTTCCAATTCCCAGTCGATCGGTTTGACGGGAACCGAGATTTTCACGGGCGTATGTTCCGGATCGAACGGATAGCTTCCTGCGGCTGCGGGTTTTGTCCGAATGACCTTCAGGGGTATGACCGGATCGGAGCAAAGGGCATAGTTCCAGGGTCCGGCAGGCTCGATGCTCCAGCATTCGAATTCGGGGTTGCCGGGAACTTTGCCGTTCATATTCGCATAGACCGTCCGGTCGGCTGTTTTCCGCTGGGGAACAGGATAGGAGAAGAGCAGAGGTCCGCGCTGCACGTAGATTCCCTGTCCGGGAACGGTGTTCATGACGGGTTGCATGCCGAGACACAACCGAATCCGGTCGCCGTTCTTGAATTTGCGCCGGAGAGTCACGAACGTGCCGGCGGGACATGCGTCTCGCCATAGTTTGCCGTTGACATATATTTTGGCATCCCTGCACCATGCGGGAATGCGTAGCAGAAACGGGATATCCGTCCTCTCTTTCAGACCGAAGGAGAACTCGATCTCCCCGTCGAACGGATAGGAGGTCCGCTGTGCGATGTGGCACTGTCGGCCGTTCGGCAGGTCGAACGTTGCAGCCGAAGGGCCGTAGAGCGCGGCGGCAATAGAGCCGTCTTTCCCGCGTAGCCACATATGTGCGACGTAATTGGGCATGAAACGGTGAACGTTTCCGGCGCAGCACTCCGTTTCATGCGTCGGCCGGAAAGCCATCCAGGTCGAACCGTGGAAGAATTCGTTGTGATTTGAACGCCCCGTTGCGATTACCTGATTGACGGACGAGAAATACTGCAACGATCGGAAATCCTTGGTAACGGCTCCCGGTCCGGCATTGAAGACCGCTTTTTCTATTTTGTCAGCCCACCGGACTTCGCCCGTGGTCAGGAGAAATTGCTCCAGTGTCCAGGTGTAGTCGGAAATGTCGCAGGTTTCGTGACTGTTGATGACGTCCCCGTTTCCGACGAGCGCTTCCGCACTGGCAGGAACGCCGTCGGGGAGCATGTGGTCGCGGGTGAGCTTGCGTTCGGCGTTGAGTGCAAGGTCCAGGTAATATCGTTTGCCCGTATAGGCATAGAGCAGCATCGGGAGTTTCAGTTCTTCCATGCAGGTGACGCCATGCATGACGAACCGTTCGTCGCCGGCCGCGACTGCGGGCGTCAGGTCCCCGAATTTTCCGCCATTGTAGGCTCTCTCGCAAATATCCAGCAACTTCGCATTGCCGGTTTTGCCGTAAGTCCACAACATTCCCTCGATGCTGACGATGTTGCGCCATTTCTCGACCTGCTCCTGCGTAAAGTTCATGTAGTGCCTTTCCAAGGCTGCGGGGATCGCCGGATCGCCCGTGCGCTCGTAATAGGCTTGCAGCACCCGGAAGTAGACACACATGGGCCACATCGACTCAATCGCTTTGTTGCCCAAAACACCTGTGGACGATGCGTTGGCCAGCGTGTAGCGAATCCCCTCCTCGGCTTTGGCGATCATCTCCCGATCACCGAGCAGGTAACCCAGGCGGAGCAGACCGTCGGTGTAATAGGCTGTCTGCTCGTAGCGCCACCAGTCGCTTCCGTAGGTTTCGGTGTTACGTCCGATCTCACCCGCCCAAAGGCAGGAGTCGTACGGATAGGACATCGCCTCGGGATGTCCCGTAAGTCCCGTTTGTTGGCGGTGGAGGAATTCCTCGATCCAGCCCTGCGGCTCTATGCAGCCGATCATGCCGCCCTGAAACTGGGCATAAGGGGCCTGGGCGTTCGTCGCGGTACCGACGAGGCAAAGTGCAATAATTGAAAACAGCTTCTTCATGCGATTTCTTGACTATTTGTATTTTTCGACTCTTGCATCCCGGATGACACCTTTCCAGTCGAGCCCGAAAGCGAAATCATATGTATTTCCTTCCGAGTCCGTATAACAAACCATATCTCTCGGAACGTCTTCATGCTGCTGTTCCACGGTTTTCATGTCTGCGGGCAATTGCATCGGCAGAAGTGCCGACGGTTCCCGCCGACCGGAGATAATATCCAGCACGGCCTGACGCTGTACCCCGAAAGCAAGCAGTATGGCATCGGCCGAAGGTTCGAATTCGGCCGGAACGAACGGTCTGGTCGTGGAAACGACAGCCACGACGGGCTTGTCTCCCATCTGCCGTTTCGTTCCGAGTACCCGTTTCAACTCTTCCCGGTTGGAACTCCGGACGGTTTTCCCGCGGTAACTCCGGTCGATGGACGGTTCTTTCGGGTCCCCGCCGGCAATACTCTCGGGGCGTGCGTGGCGGGCCGTGTAGTCGCCGTATTGCAGGCTGATCGGGACATAACCGTTGCCGCCCTTTTCCCGATCGGCCGCATCGTATCCGCAGCCTCCGTCGGGTTCGTCGATAAAAACGATCGCGAAGTCGGCATTTTCGGGGCTTTCTGCCAATTCGTAATATTGTTTGACCAAAGAGGTGTCTACAGGTAGGCGGGATTGTCCGCATTCGGGCAGATATACGCTCCGGCGGGTCGATGCGGGCAGGGTTCCCGCCCGGTTTTTCAGCAGGACGACCGACCGGAGCTGCGCTTCGTAACCGGCTTGCATAAATTCCGGATTCCCGACCGTCGCTTCCGTCCGGTCCGGGTCTACATAGGGATTTTCGAACAGACCGGTCCGAAAAATATTGAGCAGCAACCTTATGGCGGAACGTTCGAACCGCTCCCGGGCAGATTTTTCGCCGAATTCGGCGGTCCACATTCGGTAGGCTTCCAGCACGGGACCTTTGTCGTTGTTGCCGCCGAACTGGTCTACTCCGGCTTTGAGCGCTTCGTAATGCCGCTGCGGGATGCTCAATGCCTCCACTCCCCAGCATTTGCCGTCAGCCTCCTCGATGCTGGAATAGTCGTGCGTGATGCCCCAATCCGTGCAGACGACGCCGTTGTATCCGTATCTGTTCCGCAGCAGATCGGTGACGATATATTTGCTAAAACCGTTGCCGACCTTTTTTCCCGAGGGGTCCACCCCGTGGGAAACCGTATAATAGGGCATGACGGCTGCGGCCTTTCGTGTCTTGCCGTTGAGGCGGAAAGCTCCTTCCACAAAGGGCCGGATGTGTTGCTCGAAATTTCCGCCGGGGTAAACAGTGTATTTCCCGAAGCTGAAATGGGCATCCCGTCCGCCTTCTTCCGGGCCGCCGCCCGGCCAATGTTTGACCATGGCATTGACGCTTTCATACCCCCAGCCGTCCGCAATCTCGGCAGCTCCGACGGAGGTCTGGAATCCGTCGATATAGGCCCGCGCCATATCGGTGTCCAGATCGGGGTCTTCGCCGAAGGTACCGTAGAACCGGTTCCACCGGGGTTCGGTCGCCAGATCGATCTGCGGCGACAGCGCTGTGGCGATACCCAAGGCGCGGTATTCGGCGGATGCGATCCGTCCGAACTTTTCGACCAGTTCGGGGTCGAACGTAGCGGCCAGCCCGAGCGGACTGGGCCACAACGAAATCTTTCCTCCTGACCCTGCGTTGTATTCGGCCCAGGCTCGGGTTTCATTCCGGGGATCGGAACTGATATTGACCGGAATGCCTTGTCCGAGGCCTTCGACGAAGGCCTGCATGTTGTTGTTCCATTCGGCTGCAATGCGGGGACTTTCAACCCGGACGACGAGCACGGCCCGGAGATTGTCGTCCCGGAGGAACTTCCGCTGTTTGTCCGAAACAGCCGAGTGGGGAAGTCCGCTTTCCCGGAGTGAGGTCCCGTTGTAGGTCGAGGACCAGTAACCTACCGAATCCGTCGGGACGGCCTGATGGGAACTGTATAACATCAATCCGGCAATCTCTTCGACGGAGAGTCGCTTTGCAAGGTCTTCCGCCCGTTCTTCCGGGGTGTACCGCCAATCTTCGTAGCAGTCGAGAATCCCGTTTCGGTTCAGGTCTTTGAAAGCGTATCCGTCGGAATATAAGATACGGACGCCGGATCCGGGGAAATAGCCCAGAGTCTGTCCTCCGTCTTGCCGAATCAGACAGTAGGTGTCATGCGGCTCGACCGTCCATTTTCGGCCGCAGGCACAGAGTATCGGCAACATAAACGCCAAAGATACTATTCGACGTACAAGATCTGTTTTTGTTGTCATATCGTTATCAGGGTCGGTTCGTTCTTTAGGGGACTTGGGAAAGCAGTTACAAAAGAATGAATTTTTATCGGCCGCGGGGTTGAATATTTTCCGGAAAGATTCTTTCCCGTATACGGATACCTTAATTGAAATAAAGGTGAAATTGCAGTTGTCCGGACGTTTTGAGCCGTATTGCGCCGTTCTCTTTCGGCCAAATGATCGTACAATTCGGCGGGATGCAGTTGTGTTTCCCGAAAAAAATGTATACTTTAGTTTCCGAAAATACCCGTTATGCATCGTCGCTTTCTTATATCCCGTTTTTTCATAGTCTGCATCGGATTTGTCCTTTCCGAGATACAGGTCGTTGCTGCCGAGTCTTTTCCTCAGGTGCGTTTCACCCCGTTACCTTCCGACATTCTGCCGTCGAACGAAGTGCGCAAACTTTATCAGGATTCCGATGGATATATCTGGATTCCAACTTATAACGGATTGGCCCGCTACGATGGATACGGAGCCATCACCTACGGTATGCGTGATGTTTCGAACGGGTTGTTCAACACGTTCGTCAATGTCGTTGCCGAGGACCATGACAAGAACCTGTGGATCGGAACCGAGCACGGCCTTTTTCGGCTCGACAAGGTTTCGGGAAACATCGTGGCCGACGAATATCCGGAGTTAGCGGATTGCAACATCGCAGTCATTCTGTGCGATACGGGCAACGGCATCTGGATCGGCGGCGACAAGGGCCTTTTCCGCAAAAATGCGCTTGACCGTAATTTTCATCCCGTCCCGATCTCCAATTCGGCGGGTCGTCCCGTCAAGGCAGTCACCTCCATCATCAAGGATGACAAACTGAACCTGTGGATCGCCGCTTTCGATCAGGGTTTGTTGCGTTATGATATCCGTGAGGATCGCGCCTATGCTTGCGACGATGCCGTGCTGCGTAAAGCACATGTTTTGGCACGTGATGTTGCGGGTAATATCTGGGTGGGTACGTGGGGCGCCGGAGTGGTGCGGCTGGTTAATCCTCTGGCCCCGGGACCGACCCGTTATGTGCATTATAAACACGTGCCGGGCAGAACGCACTCGCTGCTCGACGATATTATTTACGATATTGAGGAAAATCCTGAGCAGAATACCATCTGGATCGGTGGTCGCAGCGGGTTGAGCATCCTTCACGACATCGACAATCCCGATTCGTTCCAGAATTTCTTTCCCGGCGACAACGTGGGAGACCTGCCCTATAACGAAGTGAATTCGATCCTTCGAACCCGTGACGGACTGATGTGGATCGGTTTGTTGGGTGGCGGCGTCTGCAAGGTTCAGACCAGCGGAACCAAATTCGAGTCCGATCGGCTGGAACCGATCAGAACCCGTTACAACACGAGTTCTGTTCGAAGTATGTATTACGCCGGAAACGGCGACTTCTGGTTCGGGCTGCTTGATTTCGGCCTTATAAAATACAACATCCGAAGCGGTAAAATCGTCGATTATCACGAGCATCCCGATTTGAAGTCGCTTCCCTACACTTCGACCGTCAATACGATCATCCGCCGCTCGACTACCGGGGAACTGTATTTCGGAACGCAAAACGCCGGTATTTGGGTGTATGACGAAACGCAGCACAAGGTTCGGCAGATCAATCATTTCAACCAGCCGAACTTTCTGGACGACTGCGTGATTGCTCTGTGTGAGGATACGCACGGCAATCTGTGGATAGGTTCCCGGTTAGGTATTTACGTCGAATCGGTAGACGGGCGTTTCCACACCGCTGCTGAATGGCTCGGATACGCTACGCCATTCGATCAGACTTATGTGTTCGACATCTGCTGCGACAAAGCAGGCGATGTCTGGATCGCTTCCAACGGCCAGGGCATTCTGCATATCCGTACGGCAGACGGAACCTGGAGGCAGTATACACGCGACAACGGCATGATTTCCGATCATGTCTATTGCCTGCAGGCCGACGATACGGGGTGTATCTGGGCCGGAACCTTTGCGGACGGACTTGCGGTCCGTATTTCTTCGGAAGGGAGCTTTAAGGCCGTGTCGGCTTTCCCGAATCTGGAAAACAAAGGTATCGGCAATATTGCCCGGGATGAAAACGGCCGGATGTGGATTACCACGAATAATTCGGTCTTTTCCTTTTCGCCGGACAGCCTGGGCAATCCCGAGCATATCAATACCTATATTATATCGGCCGACATGCAGTCGTTCTTCTTCAACCGAAACGCTTCGGCGCAGGTCGATTACGGACGCATTGCTTTCGGAGGATCGAATGGGCTGATGATATTCACCGGCAATCGCACGCAGCCCCACCAGACGAGACTGCCGATCGTGCTCACAGACTTCAAGGTGCACAATCGTTCGTTGCGGACCATTCCCGCACGGGAACGATCGCGCATCTCTCTCCGGGATATCGATTACACGGATGCCGTGACGCTTACGCACGACCGGAACAACTTCTTCATCGAATTCTCGATGCTCTCCTATGCCAATCCGCGCGATCATATTTTTAGATACCGGCTCGACGGATTTGATAAGGAGTATGTTACGGCCGATTCGCACCACCGTTTCGCCTCATACAGCAATCTTTCACCGGGAACCTACACATTCCGTCTGCAGGCTGCCGGGGAAAACGGCGTGTGGAGCAGCAACGAGCGGACGCTCACAGTGCGGATACTCCCCGCCCCGTGGCTTTCGTGGTGGGCCTGGACGATCTATTCCGTGCTGCTGCTGGTGCTCGCCTATGGGGTCGTGCGGTTCCTGCGCTACAGGCTCCGGCTGCGTCAGGAGGTGCAGATTTCGAAGTTGGAGCGACAAAAAACCGAAGAACTGAATCATGCCAAATTGCAGTTTTTCACCAACGTCACTCACGAACTGATGACTCCGCTGACGATTATTCTTACTTCACTCCAGAACCTGAACAACGGCACAGGGGACAATCAGACTCTTTACGGTGTCATGTCGGCCAATGCGACGCGGCTGATGCGACTGATTCAGCAGATACTCGAATTCCGGAAAGTCGAGAGCGGGAATCTGAAAATCCGTGTTTCGCATGGCGATGTCGTCGGATTCGTTCGCCGGTGTGTGGAAGCTTTTGCCCCGCTTGTGGCCCGAAAGCAGCTCAAGGTCTATTTCCGTGCTTCGTCGGAACAGGTCGACGGCTGGTTCGATCCCGACAAACTCGATAAGATCGTCTACAACCTGCTGTCCAATGCGGCAAAATACACGCCCGACAAGGGTGAAATTATCATCCGGATCGAAACCGGAGACGACTGTTCGGTCTGCATTTCGGTCGCCAACAGCGGCGAACTGATGACCCAGCAGACTATCGACGGACTTTTTCGCCGGTTTTACGACGGCAATTACCGGAAACACCATACGATTGGAACCGGTATCGGTCTGTCGTTGGTCAAGGATCTCACCGACCTCCACCGAGGTTCAATCCGGGTGTCGAGCGACGAGCAGGACGGCAACTGTTTCCGAATCACGCTACCCATAGGTCGAGATGCTTATACCGAAGAGGAGATCGACGATGATACCGGAGACGATGCCGCGGAAAAAATTTACGAAGGGGCCGGAGAATTCGTTCCGGTGCAGCCCGATGCGGCGATGACCGATACCCCCTCCCGCACACGCACTGACCATACGCTGTTGGTCGTCGATGACAACGAAGAACTGCTCTTGTTGATCTCCAATCTTTTGGCGCCCTATTTCCGAATTGAAACGGCATCCGACGGAGAAGAAGCGCTTCGTATATTGTCCCGACAGCCGGTCGATCTGGTCGTTTCGGATATCATGATGCCCGGCATGGACGGTATCGAATTGTGCCGACGGATCAAGCAGACCTTCGAATACTGTCATATTCCGGTTATCCTGCTTACGGCCAAAAATGCCGACGAAAGCCGGATTGAAGGGTACAATTCGGGGGCGGACGGCTATGTCACCAAGCCCTTCAACCTGCAGTTGCTCTACGCTCAGATTGTCAATCAACTCCGAAAATTGGAGATTCGGGGCCTGCATTTCCGCAACCAGCCGGTTTTTGAGGTGGAGAAACTGGAGTATACTTCGATGGACGAAAAGTTCATGCGTCAGGCTATGGCGTGCGTCAATGCGCATATCGACGATTGCGAATTTGCACAGGCCGATTTTACCCGTGAAATGAATATGTCGCGTACGATTCTTACCGAAAAACTCAAATCGCTCACCGGGTTGACTCCGGCTGCATTCATCATTGACGTGCGACTGCGTGCTGCCTATCATTTGCTCGAAGAGCAGAAGAAGATGCGTATTGCCGATCTGGCCTATGCTTCCGGATTCAACGACCCGAAATATTTCAGTACGTGCTTCAGAAAGAAATTCGGATTCTCTCCCAAGGAATTTATCGACAGACTGAACGAAAAAGGCGATAAAATCGCTTGATTGTCCGCAGAAGCGGGCCTACAACCGTTTTTCGGTAAAAATTCGACCTGCATGATCCATGTCAGGAGTATTTTCGTACCCGGTAGATTTTGTCCCGGCAGAGTGGATGGAATCGGCTCAATCCATAGGATATGATTATGAAACTCATTTTTGCAATCTCCATTGTCGCTCTTTCGTTCTTCGGCACTGCCTGCCGGAGATCTGTCGGCGAAATGATTCTGGTGCCGATGCCGCAGGAGGCAACCTTTACGGGAGGTTACTTTGAAACGGACAGCGCCCGATTCGTGGAGCGTGCAGGCGATGGGTACGTTGCCTGCCGAATCGATCCTTCGGCTCCGGAGATTCGTCCGGAGGGTTACCGGCTGAAAGTGACTCGCCGGGGCATTGACCTTACGGCCCTGGATTCCGCGGGACTGTTCTACGGCCGGCAGACGCTGTGCCTGTTGGCGACCGCACAGGGGATTCCCTGCGTGGAAATCATCGATAATCCCTGTTTCGGTTATCGGGGTATTCATCTCGATGTTTCGCGGCACTTTTTCCCCGTTGAAACGATATTCCGGCTCCTCGATGAAATGGCACGGTACAAGCTTAACAAATTTCATTTCCACCTGGCGGATAACGGCGGCTGGCGCATCAGGATCGACGCTTATCCGCTGCTGACCCGGCTGGGAGCATTCCGTACGGAGTCCGACTGGCTCGAATGGTGGAGTTACGGCGACAGGCATTATGTACCCGAGGACACCCCGGGGGCCTATGGCGGTTACTATACGAAAGAGGAAATTCGCAGAATCGTTGCCTATGCTGCCGAACGCTTCATCGAGGTGATTCCGGAAATTGAGTTCCCGGGGCACTCCGACGAGGTTTTCGCAGCTTATCCGGAGCTCTGCTGCTCGGGCCGGGCCTATACTTCCGGCGAGTTTTGCGTCGGCAATCCGCTGTCGTTGAAATTTATGGACGAGGTCCTGACCGAGGTTCTGGAGTTGTTCCCCTCGAAATACATCCATATCGGCGGCGACGAGGCCGACCGGACAGCTTGGAAGAGCTGTCCCAGATGCCGGCATCTGGCCAGGGAGTTGGGCGGAGTGGACCAGGTGCAATGCTATCTGGTCGAACACGCCGAAAAGTTTCTGGCGGAACACGGACGCACGATGATCGGATGGGATGAAATCCTGAAGAACAACCTGCGATCCACCTCTACGGTAATTTCCTACAGGGGGCAGCGAGGAGGCATCGAGGCGGCCAACCGCGGTTACGATGTGGTCATGTCGCCGGGCGAGATCCTCTATTTCGACTGGTATCAGGCCGATCCTCATACACAGCCGCGCGCGATGGGCGGTTTCTCGCCGATTCGGAAGATGTACGGTTTTCATCCCGTCCCCGATACCCCTGCAAAGGCGGCCGACAATGAATCGATAATTCGCGGTGAATTCGTTTCGCCGGATTCGGTCGAATATATCTATGACGGCGGCAAAGAGCACGTCATCGGGGTACAGGGTTGCACATGGACCGAGTTTATAGAAACGGAAAAACATTTGGAATACATGATTTTCCCGCGTTTGCTGGCAGTTTCCGAACTTGCCTGGACTCCCCGGGAGCGACGTGAGTGGAATGATTTCCGTCGTCGTATCAATGTTCATGTATCGTTGCTGCATGCGCGGGGAATCAATGCTTTTCCATTGAGCGACGACGTTGTGATTACGGCTCAGATGCTTTCCGAAGGCAAAAAGGCCCGGGTGACGCTCGACACGGAGAAATATCCCGCCGAAGTACGCTATACTTTGGACGGTACGGCCCCGGTTCCCGGATCAGACCTTTACGACGGGCCTTTTGTCGTGAAAGCGGGGACAACCGTCCGGGCGGCGCTCTTTGTCGCAGGCAGGATGGAGGGGACCATGACGGAACTCTATGTCGATGCCCGCCGCAATGTCGATAATTACTATACTTATCTGAATACTCCCGAGGTATACGCCTCGACAGACCGTTAATTGATACTTTATGAAAAAACTACTGATCGCACTGTTTTTGTTTCCCGTGACGCTGGTCGTGGCGGTTCCGTCTGCAAAGCCCCGGTTGGGCGAGGCTCCGGTCCGGAAGATCGTTGCGGCTATGAGCCTTGAGGAGAAGGCCGGCCTGCTGGTGGGAACCTCAATGGAGGGTTACGCTGGCGAGGGCGCTGTAACGGGCCGCACGTTGAAAACAGTTCCCGGTTCGGCCGGAACTACCCGCTCTTTGGAATCCTACGGCATTCCGACAACGGTGATGGCCGACGGTCCTGCGGGCCTTCGTATCGATCCGGAACGTGCAGGAGATGCACGGACTTATTTCTGTACGGCTTTTCCGATCGGCACGATGCTCGCCTCGACCTGGGACGAGGCGGCTATTGAACGCTGTGGCGCAGCGATGGGTAACGAGGCTG
>ENA-OXES01000437-OXES01000437.1-human-gut-metagenome-genome-assembly--contig:-NODE-437-length-15720-cov-7.74044_pt1 | contig 15720 bp, 8 predicted proteins | sample MGYA00249829_ERZ652252 | MGnify/ENA primary metagenome ERZ652252 (study PRJEB26925, sample SAMN05826675) | human gut metagenome | biome: ENVO:2100002; feature: ENVO:00000062; material: ENVO:00002003... | reverse complement strand
TTTGTTGCTCAGGTACTTAAAAAAAATATTTTATAATAGTGTTGCGGAATTAAGGATATATTCTTTTGCTAACGGATAACTTTCTTCTGTCTGTACAGATGATTCGAATTGAGATTTTGCCCGGTCTTTTTGCCCGCATCCGGCTAATAACAAAAATATTATTAACAGAAAAGAATTATCGTGTTTCATTGTACCTGAATATTAGAAAGTTCATAAACTTAAATAAATAAGATTCTTGCCTCCAAATATAGAAAATTAATTTCATGGGAAAGAGTTTTGTAACTGTTTATATTTGTTATATTTGCGCAATCATCACTATTTGAACTCATGTCAGGTATTAAAGATTTAGATATATTATTATCCAATATGGAACCTGTATTGGATAAACGTGACTTTGTTTTTTGCTCTTTCCCGACATTTGATTGGGATAAAATGCGTGAATTAAACCCGGTCGGTTTTTTTCAGGAGAAAGAAGGTATGACCTTCATTCTTGACCTGAAAGATGCCATAGGCAAAGATATAGATTGCCAGTCTGTTTACAGGCTTATTACTCTCAATATACATTCCAGTTTAGATGCAGTGGGCTTGACAGCTGCTTTCTCGGCTAAACTTACAGAGAAAAACATTAGCGCAAATGTAATAGCAGCATATTACCACGACCATATTTTTGTGCCTAAAGAGAAGGCGGAACAAGCACTGAATGCCATTCTCGAACTTCAGAAGATTAAATAAAAAAGGTACCCAACGCAATGTGGATACCTTTATATGATTCATTTACATAAACCGGAAAATGACTCGTCCGGTTTGTGGACCATTTACCCATTTCGGTTGTGAAGAGGGACCACACAAATCGGTGGAGTTTACTTTATTACGTACCGGAGGAATCACGTTCAGGACAGAGATTCCGCTTTCGGGAAGAGTATAAAGTAAACGGTCGCGGCCATCACGAGGCTGATATACTCCGATATACGCGTCGGGAGCTTCGTTTGTCAGACTGATAGTGCCTTCTTTCGTTTGGATATTCATCCAGGAAACATCACCAAAGTATCCTTTGAATTCGGGATATGTGAAGGTCTCACCCGGAATAGGATCGTTATAGTCGTTTTCCCAAACATCGTATTGTGTTCCGTGAATACGGTTTTGCCATACACGGTAAGGTCCGGCACCCAGCCAGCGTTTGCTGATTACCTGATCTTCAGGATAGTCGAAACGAATACCCATCAAGTCTACGACACCGGAGAAATTGTAGGTATAATCCAAAGCCAGTTCTCCACTCGGGTTAATTGTCCATTGGGCTTTATCCAGATTGCCTAGTTTATAATTGGCGGTAACAACCAGATTACCTCCGTCTTCTTTCACATCCAGTTTCGTAAATACGGCAGCATCAGAGAATTCGCTGTATGTGCGGTCTTTTTCTTTTGCTTTCTCATCATCATGGTTATAGAACTGATCCAATGAGCGGTCTGCACGACGGGCTCCGATGAAACGGGGGCCATTGGCGAAACTAATCTTACGGTTATCTACAGATACTCCTTTCAGTTGTCCGTCTTTCTTTGAGAAGATAAACGTACGCTTATTCGCTTTCACAGTAAGCTCATTTTCTGTCTCTGTATAAGCAGGACGACTGGACAAGGGAGAAAGCTGTTCAGTCTGCTGATTCAGTTTGTTGACCGGGAAAGTCCAGCGCCAAAGTTCATGGCCGTATGAGTCGATTGCTGTCAGGAAGAGGGCGTCTGCATTGGGGAGGATATTTGTTTTTATATCCAAAATGCCTGCCGAATGAGCAACCACGTCACTGCCCTGCACTTCACCCTCTTTCAACACTTGAGCAACGGCATTAGAAGCATCTGTTGCCAGCGGGAATTTTACTTGCTTCCAAAGGAAACGGCAAGTATTCAGATTCAGATAATCGTAACGGTTTTCTACGGAGAATTTGCCATCAAATTGCTTGTCGATAGAACTATTCATAATTTGCACCGGACTCCATAACTGCTTGATAGTGTAGTAGCTACCCTCCTTTTCGTGATGTGGTCCTACAATACCGTCTGCTCCAAAGTTTCCCTGGTTATCAATGAATCCGTCCATATCTACACGCTTCACACCTTCGTCTGCCAATACCCAAAGGAATCCACCGATACAACGGGGATGCTTGCGCATCATTTCCCAATAATCATATAATCCGGCACCATGGCCGCCATCGTATAAACCATGCAAGAATTCCGTAGGCATAAAGATTTCCGGTAAGCGCATGTAGTTCTGGCTTTCTCCGTAAGAGCGGTAATGCATGGTTTCAAAACCGGAGAAGTTACCTTGCGGGTGAATAACCGGACGTTTCTGCGGATCGTATTTATGAAACTCTCCATCCAGTTCGGTATTCCATCCTTTTTCATTACCATTACTCCACCAAATGATAGACGGATGATTCACGTCACGTTCTATCATGCCTTCAATCAGACGTACTCCGGTGGGAGTATCATACTTGCCATGCCATCCTCCCAACTCATCCATCACATAAAGTCCGAGAGAATCACAGGCTTCCAAAAATTCCGGGTCAGCGGGATAGTGGCTCAAACGGACAGAATTCATATTCATGCTTTTCATCAAAAGAACGTCTTCGATATTCTTCTCTTTACTCAATGTACGGCCACTTTCAGGACGGAAACTATGGCGATTGACACCACGTACATTGATGCGTACTCCGTTTATATAAAGTCCGTCGCTTTCGCGTACTTCAATCGTGCGGAAACCAAAATTTTCTGTTTCACTATGCAAAACCTTACCGGTCTTATCCAATAGAGAGAATTGCGCTTTATAAAGATTCGGAGTTTCCGCTGTCCATAATGCGGGGTTAGATACATTCAGTTGCAGGGAAGTCCAGTCGCCTCCTGCTTTTACAGGTACGGTGGTTTCCGTTATCTTTTTCCCTTTTTTATCTAAAATCTGTGTACGGATGCTCATTCCGTCATTAGAGATATTTGTGTAACAGTTGGCTCGGAAAGTTCCATCCATCTTTGCGTCAATGGCAATGTGCCGCAGGTTTACGGCTGGTTTCACCTCTAGGAACACCGGACGGAAGATACCGCCGAAATTCCAATAATCAGCACGACGTTCGGCAAGGTTCACACTGGCATTTTCACTCTCTTTGGCAACAGTGACTTCCAGTAAATTCTTTTTGCCATATTTCAGGAAATCCGTGACGTTGTATGAAAAACGATAGAAGGCTCCCTGATGTTTGGAACCCACTTTGCGTCCATTCACTTTTACTTCCGTGTCTGTCATCGAAGCTTCGAATACAAGATTGACCTGTTTGCCGCGAAACTTTTCCGGAACTTCAAATTCGTACTTATACATCCCTTTTTCATCGGCAACGCCTTTAGGAAATGGCTTTCCATAGAAAGTGATTCCATACTGATAAGTGCCGAAGCCTTGCAATTCCCAACAGGAAGGTACGCCGATTTTCGTCCATTTGCCGGAATTGCGTCCGTCGGTACAAAAGAAGTCCCATTCAACCATATCGTCGCATCCGTGACCGGAGAGATATTGCCTTTCCGTTTGTGGAAGGTTTTGAGCAGCCAGGGTAGTTGCCAACGCTAAGGTCGATAATAAAGTGGTTACTTTTTTCATTGTTACTTTTATAATTGTGTTAGTTATTTATTTCTATCATTGTTTACTACTGATACGGAGATGCAGCGTATGTTCTTTCTTCTCTATGGCATATTTCTTCAATACACCCGGTCCGCAACTACTGTTTCCTAATCCAAGTACGGCAGCATCCATACTAAGAATAACTTCTGCACGTGGTTTTAAATCGCAATCGTGAGTTTCTTCATAGATGTCTTGTACGGTGTAATGCAGGGCAGATGCAGAAAATGCGTTTTCTACCGCGTCAACACGAATGCCTTTATTCTGTTTGTCGGTCAAGGTAAGATAATGCACTTCCTCTTTGTTTCCACTGTCCTGCGGACGTGGATAATGTACGTATTGGTCTGCAACGCTTCCTTTCCAAAGCCCTATCATAGCAGATGTTTTGCGGTCAGGATAGTTATCCTGTGGTCCTCTGCCATACCAGGTAAATGTATCATAAGCAGGCGCCAGACAGAATGCGATTCCTAAACGGGGAATTTCAGGAAGAACTCCTTGTGGCAAGAAAGTTGTTTTCAGATCAATCGTTCCATCTGAAAAGACCGTATAGACAGAAGTCGTCACCACTTTTCCTTCTTTATATAAATTACTTGTTTGAATCCGGACAATGACCGCCCCGTCTGCACGTTTTTCATGGTGGAAAGATTCCAGATTTATCTGCGGATGATCCATTCCATGCAATTTCCAGTCTTTAGCCAACCAGTTTCCGAAGCTCTTGTCATTATCTGTCGGAGCACGGAAAACTTGAGTGACAGGCTGAACCGGAAAATCATCGGAGTGAGCCAGCATTTCTTTGCCCTTATATATAAGGGAAGTCATACTTCCGTTCACTTTCTTTTCCCACTGAACAGAAAAACTGCGCCCGCTAATCAATAAAGAATTATCGTCCTCTTTCACCTGAAGCGCTCCTTTATTAATCAGATCGGCAGAAGCTAAATCTCCTTTCTGTAAGCAGAATTGTTCCCAGGCCACTTCATGTCCTGCCTTTGCCCAAAGAGCATCCGATTTCAAAACAATGCTTACTTTCAGCTGGTAATCGGAAAGAGTTTTCAATGATCGGAAAGCCGGCAAACCGATTGTGCTACTTTCCCCTGGAGCTATTTCCGGCAATGTTATTTCTCCCCGTTCTTTCTCCTTACCATCCACTGATAATGTCCATAGACAACGATAAAGTGATAAATCAATATGATGATTCCGGTTGGTTACTCTCAACTCTCCATTCTCAACTTTCAACTCAACTGGTGCATATACCTTTTTTACCTCCCAATATTTAGGCGTAGTTTCACGGTCGCTCATCAGCAATCCATTAAAGCAGAAAGCTTTTAAATTCGGCTTATCGCCAAAGTCACCGCCGTAAGCCACCATGGTACGGCCATCGGGTAATGTCTTGTAGATTCCCTGATCTACCCAATCCCATATAAAACCACCTAGCATACGGGGATTGCTATATATCTCATCCCAATATTCCTTGAAATTTCCTAATGCATTCCCCATGGAATGTGCATATTCACTCGTCATCACCGGACGGTCGTCATTGGTACGTTCCGCAATTTCCAGCAACCGTTCCCAACGTGCATTTTCAGCGCGTTCCTTGTCTTCTCCCTCTGCAATGCCGGGATTTAAGTATTCCTGTTTCACCCGGGTATAAAAGCGGCTGATAACATCGACCGTCTTCGGGTCAGGATTTCCGTCCACTCCCTGCGCCCCCTCATAGTGTACAGGACGAGTGGGATCGAAATCATGCAGCCATGCCGAAATAGCAGCGAAGTTCGGTCCGTAACCGCTTTCGTTTCCCATGCTCCACATTACAATACATGGATAATTCTTATCACGTTCCGCCATACGGACCGCACGGTCCATAAATGCTGCATGCCAGTCGGGGGTACTTGCGAGTGTTCCACGCAATCCGTGTTCTTCTATATCCGCTTCGTCCATCACGTACAATCCCAAGCTGTCGCATAGCTCGTACCAACGGCTTACATTCGGGTAATGACTGGTGCGCACAGCATTTATATTTGCCTGCTTCATTAAAAGAATATCCTGAAGCATCCGTTCTTCGCTCATGACACGTGCCGTCCGTGGATCATGTTCGTGGCGGTTCACTCCACGAAAACGAACCGGATTACCGTTCACTAACAGTTGTCCTTTTTTGATTTCTACAGAGCGGAAGCCCACGGCCTGTTCTATCTGTTCTACGACTTTTCCTTTTCCATTTTGGAGAGTTAAGTGTAATTTATAAAGACAGGGTGTTTCTGCCGTCCATCTTTCCGGCGATTTTATAATGGCTGACAAACGTCCCATCTTACGCGGGCCACGCTGCGGATACCATTCATTCATCCGGCTTGCTTTATGCTCCAAATCAAGAATATCTTCCACATTGCCTTTCAATGTGGCAACTTCTTTGCCTGAAGCATCCTTCAATACTCCCTGTAAGACATACCCTTTTCCGGTCATCCCTCGATATACACTGAATTGCGGATCAATCTGCAAAATAAAGTCTTCATAATCACCAGCAGATGCAGGAAGAGTGCGTACCGCATAATCACGGACATGAATATCCGGCGTATGTATCAGATGAATACTACGATGAATACCACCAAAACGCCAGAAATCCTGATCTTCCAGATAAGAACCGTCACTATATCGGTAGACTTCCAGTGAAATTTGATTTTCTCCAGATTTCAGATACTTCGTGACATTAAATTCACTCGGTTCCATACTGCCTTGGCTATACCCTACCCGTTCGCCATTGATCCAAACATAAAAGGCGCTCATTACGCCCTCAAATCGTAGAAAAGTCTGTCCATTCGCTTCCCATCCGGTCGGCAATACAAAAGTGCGGCGATATTGCCCTACCGGGTTTCTTTCTTTATACGTGGTATAGTCAGTTTTCGGTTCTCCCATCACCCGTGGAGGATCTATTTTAAACGGATAGCCTGCTGAAACATAGATAGGCGTGCCATATCCGTTCACTTCCCAGTTGGCGGGAACAGGAAAATCCGTCCAATCTTTATCATCAAAATTAACCTGATAGAAGTCCAGGATTCTTTCATTGGGAACGGGAGTCCAACGGAATTTCCAGGTTCCGTCTAAAGAGATTGAGCCGTCTCCTTTCTGTACAGAGAAAGGGGTAAAAGCGGCTCTTGCCGGTTCACGATTGATCTGGAGAACATGATGATTCTCCCAATCATGCATTGTTTGTGCCTGTGTAGGACTTACAAACAATGCGCCAAGCAGTAAAGTATATATTTTCATTCGTTCTTTTTTCTTCATATCAAGTAGACGGACGAAAGGGGATTTTGTACCCCTTTCTTTTACAGAAATATTAAAGAACAATAAAAGGAGTAACACTCTATGAAGAAAATCTTTACCTTGTGGCGTATAATTACTTCTAATATTATGATGATGAAAAAACTACTATTTAGCAGCTTCTTTTTATTAGGCAGTCTCGTTTCACAAGCACAACACGAGTACACAATTAAAGGTGAGGTAAAAGGAGTGAAAGACGGAACTCATGTTTCCTTATTTTTGACGGATGGACGCGTAGGAAGCATAGTTGGTACGGATACGATACGTAATGGAACTTTCTTTTTCAAGCGAAATGCAGGAGAAAGCGGTATGGATCAACTGTCTCTCATGTGTCGCGATACAGATTTCCCTCCAATGTCGTTAGATATTTATGCAACTCCGGGCGCAAAAATAAAAGTAACGGGCACAAACCCTCTGATTTATACATGGAGGGTAGATAGTCCGGTAAAAGAACAACAAGAACATAATAGATTCATTGAGGATTCCCGTGACTTATGGGACGAATTTCAACGCTTGGCTATCAAAGAAAGAAGTATGCGTTCAGCTTCAGAAACCGAACGAAAAGCACTTCGAACAAAGAGTGATAGTATATCTTCCATTATTAATCAACGGGAATTAAAGTTGATGAAGGAACTCCCTATTTCTAATGTCTGGATGGAAAAATTGCTCCGTTTGAGTATGTCATTGAAGTACAATCCAAAGTTTACCAATAAGGAAGAAATACTGGCTTTGTATGACAGATTAAACGAAGAACAGAAAGCTTCCATTGAAGGACAAGAAATCAGGGTTAATCTCTTCCCTCCTAAAACGGTGAAAGAAGGAGATGACATGGCAGATGCCGATCTTTTTGATTTAGATGGAAAGGTGCATCATTTGGCTGATTTCAAAGGAAAATATATGTTACTTGATTTCTGGAGCAGCGGTTGTGGTCCCTGCATCATGGCTTTGCCCGAAATGAAAGAGATTCAAGAGCAATATAAAGACCGACTCACCATCATCAGTTTGAGTTCGGATACACAAACTAGGTGGAAAGCTGCTTCTGCACAACATGAAATGACTTGGCAAAACTTAAGCGACTTGAAACAGACTGCAGGACTATATGCTGTGTATGACGTTAACGGTATTCCGAATTATGTTCTTATCTCTCCCGAAGGCAAAATCGTGAAAATGTGGTCGGGCTATGGTAAAGGCAGCTTGAAATTAAAGATGCGTAGATATTTGGATGCACCAAAGCGTGAGATGAGTATCACCGGGGACACCAATAGAAAAGTAGTTAACTATCCAAGTTTTGAATCAACCAATACTGATATTCTTGAAGTGAAGCAGGTAGAATTGACTGATACAGCCACTATCGTTCATTTTTATGCATATTACATACCCAAATACTGGATACAAGTAAGTGTAAATGCCAAACTAGTAGACGAGCAAGGTGCATCATACACATTACAAAAGGCTGACGGCATTACTCCCGGTAAGCATTTCTTTCTGCCTGAAAGCGGAGAAGCCGAATTTTCCCTAACTTTCAAACCATTACCTCTCAAAACTAAATCATTCAATTTCACAGAAGGAACAGCCAAAAACGATTGGCAAATAAATGGGATAAAACTTACTAAATAGAAAAAGCGAAACTTTCATATTGTTTGATATGGGAGTTTCGCTCTATTAATATTTGAATACTGAATATTAAAATAAGAATATTGTATTAACATTAAATGTGTTGCAATTTAAAATAACCGTATAAGTCGCTCAAAAAGAGCTAGAAATATGGTGTAATCTTCATAGAAATAGCTTTCTTTGTTATAGATATGTCTCATCTATCTTATATTCCGCATAAAAATAAAAGAAATGGAAGATTACAAACAGACACTCTATAATGATGAATTATTAAACATTTTACCTGACGGAGTGATTATATTTGATACAAATGGAGAGGTTATACAACTCAATCAGCAGGCTCTTGCAGAACTTCATGTTCATCCGTCAGTCAATGAGATGCTTCCCTTTCCTACAGATCATTTATTTAAACTAATAAACAAAGGGGAAGATATACTCCCGATTATTTTGGAGAAAATTCATCAGGGAGAAAATACGTATTCATTACCTGAACATACCTTCATACAAGAACAGGTTGATTATACACAATTTCCTATAAGAGGGGAATTTGCGACAATCAGAGATGAAAATAACTTATACAAAGTCTTATTCTTTTTCCGTAATATAACGGTAGAACTTACACAAGAATATATTTTGAATACTGCTTTGCAAAGAACCAGAATCTATCCATGGTATTATGATATAAGCCGGAGTGAATTCACTCTTGATGATCGTTATTTTGAACATTTAGGTATTCCGGCTGGAGAAGATAACACTTTGACAATGGAGGAATATGTGAACATGATTCATCCGGATGACCGACAAGCTATGGCCGACGCCTTTGTTGTGCAGCTTAGTGGTAATACAACCTTTGACAAAGCAGTATCATTTCGTTTGCACCGTGGGGATGGTACTTGGGAATGGTTTGAAGGGCAATCAACTTATATCGCAAATATATCCGGACATCCCTATCGATTAGTGGGCATCTGTTTGAGTATTCAAGAATATAAAGACATAGAAAATACGTTAATCGAAGCGCGTAAGAAAGCAGAAGAAAGCGACCGACTTAAAATGGCATTTCTAGCCAATATGAGCCATGAAATCCGTACACCGCTGAATGCAATAGTCGGTTTCTCCGATGTTATAAGTACTACTTATGACGAATTAAGTGAAGAAGAGCGTGCAGATTTCGTGCGATTAATCAGCATCAACAGTGAACACTTAGTAAGGCTGATTGACGACATACTTGATTTGTCCAAGATTGAATCAAATACTATTCAATTTACTTTTTCTAATTGTTCTCTTAAAGCTCTGTTGATGGATATTGAGAAAGAACAAACGATGAAACCTATATCCGAAATCGAAATAAAAGCATCATTACCGAATGAAGATGTTTATATTAACACAGATATTACGCGTCTGAAACAAGTAATATGTAATTTCATTAATAATGCCCGGAAATTTACAGAGAAAGGACATATTCACTTTGGTTATGCGATAGATCAAACAAATACTGATTCAGTACAAATATATGTAGAAGATACAGGTTCCGGAATTCCACAAGAATGCTTGAATGAAATATTTGACCGCTTTTATAAAGTAGATACTTTCAAACAGGGAACCGGCTTGGGACTGTCTATTTGTAAAACGATCGTAGAACATCTGCAAGGAGAAATTTTCGTTGAGTCTAAAATCGGAAAAGGCAGTCGTTTTACGGTTACATTACCATTCGAAAGAAAAGCAGAGGTCTAACGCCCTCTGTATTCTTGAGGAGTAATACCAGTGTGTTGCTTGAAAAACTTATTGAAGAACGAGATATTATTAAATCCTAAAGATAAAGCAATATTTTTCACAGGCTCATCGGCCGATTTTAAACGGGATTTAGCTTCCATCAAAATAATGGAAGCAATCACCTCTAACGGAGTATTTCCTGCCGCCTTTTTAATCGTTGAACAAAAATGGGGTAAACTTAGTCCCAACTCATTGGCATAGAAAGAGGCGCCATGATGAACTGTATAATGCTTCATGGCCAATTGCAAAAACTCCTGATAAATCTCATACTTTCTTGATTGAGAAGATAAATACCAATTATTCTGTAACTTATAAATTTCGGTTGCTCCTTGAATGAACATGGTAAGAACTGCTTTCACTATCTCTTTATTTTCCCGTGTCCTAAACGAAGCGTATGAGAGAATAGATGATTCATAAAACATCTTATAACTACATGCCTGAAGTGGAGATAAAGCAACTATCGGATTCTCCATAATTACCGGAAGAAGGTGCTGGGTAGCTTTCATCAGATTTATACTTTCTATAAAATGAGATGAAAAGCCGGCATAATAAATCTGGATATCGGATGAGAATGTGTGCACCTCTAATATGCAATTAGGCGGCAAAGTAATTAAATCATTTTCACTGATATGATGGGCATTGCTATTGATCGTTACCTGCATAGTGCCTTTTATACAAAGAATAAATAAGCCGGATTCAATCTTACATGGAAAATTCTTATAGCTCTTCAGTAAATCTTTTGCGAACCCCTCTCCTACAATATAATCAACCGGCAAATCATACTTTGATATATCACTTTCCATTAGTGTTCTTTTTGTTTATCCTCAAAGATAGAGATTATTTAATTCCTATCTTTTAAATAATTAAAATCGGAACATTGAATCATAAAAAAATAACATCTTTATTCTATTTCTAAGAAAATGATCCGAATATAAAGAAACGGGATGCGGAAAGTTTACCTTCTCCGTATCCCGTTTCTATTGAAATCAATTGATAGAAAGATTTATTGAATATCCAATGCGTCAAAAGCAATTCCGTCCATATTTTCTGCCGAAAGTAATACTTTGTAATGTCCGGCATTGATAAAGGTTCCCGTAGTAGTGCTCATCATCTTCCATTTATCCGGTGTTTCCGGGAAGTTCAATACGTCCTCTTTCAATACTACTCCTTTTGAATCAATGAATTTCATCAAGACAGGTATTGGTTTTCCGGTAGTGTTCATATATTTAAAGCGAAGGGCGTACACTTGTGCCAACCCGGTAGAAACATTCCATTCAATGCTGTTGCTTTTTCCTTTACCAAAAAACACTCCGAACTGTTTGCGATGTTCTTTCTTTTGGAATTTGCCTTTCAGTACAGCCATTTCCGCTCCGTATGATATACTGACACGAGTATTTTTATCTTCCGGAAGTAACTCTTTCAGAGTCTTTTCCATCACTTCTTTATCCGCCTTTTCCCAACTCCAACCGGATGCAGGGAATATCTTCGGTTTCAGTTCCTGATCTGTGCTGGCGATAGCAATGCCTGAAATCAAGGCTTGTCCTGCTTTCACTTCCGGGAAATGAATTTTCAACATCCCACCTTTCACTGTGGCATATACCACTTTCTTACAAACTCCATCGTGACCGCTTTCAGCCCAAATATCCAAGTCATCTAATACAACAGAATCATTCACGGCAACATCGAATATGCGCAGTCCTTCACAGTCGGCAGAAGCGCTTCCGCCCGTGCCATGCCAAGGCTCTGTGAAATACAGTTCAATACGATATGTTCCGTCTGCCACAGGGAAACGATATTCCAGCTGATGACGTCCGAAGCGGAAATATTGGAATAACGTCCAGTCACGAGTGCCGCGAATCGGATCATTGGTGGTACGTTGACTGGCAAGATAAGGATTCAGGTCCTTGAAATTCTCCGCCCATGAACGGGAATAATTCGTATTGTCCTGCAACCATAACTGTCCGAAACTATCTGTATAATCATCCCCTCCACAGTTGAGACGATACAGATAATTATATCCTGCCTCTCCTTTCAATATCTTTTTATCATCCTGATAAAGAAGTTCGAAGTTAGGGGCTTGTTCCAGGCCATTCAATAGGATCAGGTCTTCTGCCACCGGTTTACCTTTATAATAGCCTACTGCACGAAGCACGTTATAACGAATATCCCGGTTTTCCCACATAAAATGAGTGCCTGTTCCGTTGTTCTTTTTACGTCCGAGGAAGGTTTCCTTTTCATTTGTCAGATCGTTGTATAGCAATACAGAATCACAATTGCTGTAAGCCTCGATAGTGGCACGGCGACGTCCTTTTTCAAAGCGGTTGGCCCATGTATGTGATACCAGGTAAACCATCGGGTCTTTTGCAGCCGGAACATAGTTGGCGCGATACATATAATATACGTCCAACGGTTCTTCCCACGGAGTAACCAATCCTTTATAATTGAACGGACCTACTTTATCTATCTTGCGATACGCTTCATCCGGTTGGCGGCGTCCGGGATTGTCATGACTGCTGTATATCCATTGGAATTGTCCGCAAACACTATCTTTAGCCTGTTCTGCCAAACGGATTTTAGTTTCCATCAGCTGACACATACGGTCTTCACTCCACACTCCGTTCACCTGGAAATCTCCCGGCTCCGTATGTAGGTCGATGCTTCTCCACGCTCCATATTCTCCGTTCAACAATTGGTTTGCTTGAGAGAGCTCACGACCGTATTTCGTCACATCTCCTCCATACGTACCACTCCAATTTTGAATCACATTCCAGTCTGTACCCTCACCGCCATTACAGGTTGTTATGACACGCATTGTCTTTGCAGTCGGATCCATCTCCCGAATAATATCACTGCACTCCTGTGCAAACTCACGAGGCAAAGTGCTTTCATTCTGCAATCCCCACATCACCACTGACGGAGAATTACGACGTTCTTTCACCCATTGACGAAGCAACTTTTTAAAGTTCTCACGAAACTCCGGAGTGTCATACCACACGTGGGCGGAAAATTGTGTCCAAAACAAGATTCCCTCTTCATCCCAGTATTTTTGATAATCGAGATGATGGGGCTGATGAGCATCCCGGAACGCATTGAAACCGGCTGCACGTATCTGTTTTACCCTTGCGGCAACCTGTTCATTACTGAACGCATGGCTTTGTCCGAACTGATGCTCATACTCACATACTCCATTGATAAACACCGGCTTTCCATTCAGGTAAAAACGTCCGTCTCCATCGTTTCGTTTTACCGGCCAGCTAATGGTACGAATACCGAAGGGTGTCGAAATTTCATCCGTTGTCTTCGTATCGCGCTTAATCATGCTAGCCAATTTATAGAGATATGGATTTTCTGTATTCCACAAGACAGGATTCTCAACAGGAGCCTGCTGGCGAATCACTTTCATTTCTCCCGGAGCTAAAGTTACTTTTTCAACCAAACGGAAAACTTGTTTTCCATCGGCATTGCTTAGTTTATTGACTAACTCTACCGTTTCTGTTGTTTTACTATAATTCTTAACCTCTGTTTCTACAAATACGTTAGCAGCCTTTTCGTCATTCCAAATATGTACACCGAAAGGTTCTATGCGAATCTCATCCGTTACTTCCAATACCACAGGACGGAAGATACCTAACGGTTGGGAACCCTCACTGAATCCCCATTCCGATGAACATCCTCCACATACCCAAGGCATATCGGCAATCATTTCAGGATGCTCGGCTTTCACTTCCAGGCGATTTACTCCCTGTTTCAATTCATCTGTGACATCCAAAGTCAACGTAGTGCGCCCTATGGGATGACGACCGAAGTCCTTTCCGTTCACTGTAATGGTGGCGTATGTACCCACTCCTTCAAAGCGAAGGAAATATTTTTTAAGTTGAGAGTTGAGAGTTGAGAATTGAGAGTTGTTGAGGGTGAAGTCCTTTTTGTAAAGAACGGTTCCGTGAAGATTGCCATGAGTCAATTGACGATACCCATAATAATCATCCCAGTTATGAGGTATATTCACAGTCTTTTCACTCTCAACTCTCAACTTTCCATTCTCAACTCTCCAAGTTTTCCAGCCTTCATTTAATTCAATAATTTGCCGGCGGTTCTTGATTTCCGGTTTCGGGAAACGGACAGCCGAACGTCCCATCGGCTTACTGGTAGCAATGGCAATGCCACGTTGCTCTGCGTTGTTTACCGCACAATAGAAATGATAAACCACTCCGTCATGTTTCACCACATAGCTCTTATGAGCAAACAGTTCATCGTAGTTCTTGGAGGGGATAATCAGGTCGGCCCCTTTCCAGTCGGTCCAGTTCACTAAATCATAGCTGGCGGCAAATGTATTGAATGCTTTATATTTACGCGAAGGTTCAAAAGCAGAGAAATAAAACATCACATACACATCTCCCATCTTTTGGATATGCGCATCTCCTGTAATGGTTCCATCAGCTTCATGCGCAAAGACCGGATTTCCGGAGTAGCGTTTCCATGTTTTCATATCTTTGGAAAGCGCAATGCCGACACGTTCGCCCTTTAAATTCGTTTCCGGATGACGCCCGCCCGCGTTGTAATACATCACAAACGGAGCTCCCAGTGTTTTATCTTTATCCCAATAAACGGTACTCTTATATTGAGTCAGTTTCTCCCACCATTGGGCATCTTTATCATGGATGCTCAAAATCGGTTTGTTCAGAGATTCCCATTCATGTGACGTGGAAATATCTCCTTTCGTCCATGCCAGTCCGACATAAAGCGGGGCTTTTACAGCTTCGTAGCCCGTTCCTTCACCACCGATATAAGTCATCCAATGACGACCTTTATAAGTCTGAAGCTCATAGCTTCCACCCCATTCCATATCCGGCAATGCAGGAAATCCGCCACGCTGATTGCAGTCCCATTTTCCATCCCGATAAGAAAGAACCCGTCCCAAAGTGCGCCATTCGAGCAAATTATCACTTTCTGCTATCCACGTTTCGTAACCACGACCATCGGTTCCACCTTTGCCGTTGTAAACCACATAAGTCATCAGCCACTTGTCTCCCTGGCGAAAAACGGTAGGACAATCAATCTTATGATAATTGTCTGCCGGGGCAACTGCGAGCCCGTACTTGTATGGTGTCTTTACTTCCTCGTAAATCTGCTCCATTCGTTCCTGCGGAACTTCCCGTTGCGCATACAGAGAGAAAGTGGCGGTTATACTAAAAACTGCCAGCAATAACTTCTTCATGATACTTTTTCTAATCGTTTAATATTTAAATAGTACATAATCACTAAATGATAATTTTGCAGAGTGCCCTGAAAGGGCTTAATTATATAGCGTAGGGCAACGTCCTACGTAAAAACGACAATCTGAATTTGCGCCCTGAAAGGGCATAATTGTATACAGTTCCGCCCTTT